>WLWD01002019.1_pt1:30000-129167 | contig 129167 bp, 76 predicted proteins | sample 6712731 | NCBI WGS metagenome assembly WLWD01 (sample SAMN12718690, study PRJNA576275) | sponge metagenome | isolation source: marine sponge | host: Mycale hentscheli | place: New Zealand: South Island, Marlborough, Capsize Point | collected 2014-11-01 | reverse complement strand
GGTCATGTACATAGTATTGTAATAAAATGTACAAGTAAAGAATTGTTAACTTTGAAAGCATGGCACATGTAAATCCTCAGTATTTTATTTGCACCATAAAATCAGTTTGAGAATTTGCTGCATTGCCAGGTTACTTACGTAACTAACACTGTTTCCATTAACTCTTTGGCACTTAGGAAACTTGTAGAAGAACTAAGAAATGATCGCATAGTCATGCAGGGACTTTAGCGGGCATCACGGATTTTGCTGACATGGCTTAAAATTAAAGTCTAAGCTAACTATTTCGCACTTTACAAGCACTCAAGTCATCAAGTAGTTTATATTTGATGCAGTTTACATTTATAGTGTTTGAAAGCCACAGTGTGACAGAACTAACTAATGACAGACGGAGTGAATAGCAATACAATGGATGACTGTGTTAATGATATCAAGGCAATTAATCGACCCCTCGAGATGCCTTCCTAACACAGTAAAGCACAGCTGTCAAAACTGGGATGGTTCTTGATGCTATCTTGAAGAGTTGCAAGTTGAGAAGTTCATAAGAAAAATTAGACACTTAATGCCGTAAGGGCGCCCACGGTTATGGCATTGCCAGGCCGTTACCATAGTAATACTAATCTGTTTGGCATTCGAACCTCTTCATTTGGTTGGATTATTTCTTAGAGAATGAGCGTGAACTTTAGAATTTAAGTACCATTAGACTTGCAGCATCCATCATATTATTGAATAGGACTAGCCATGATTAACCTGATGATTGGGTTATAATGCTTGAAGTATACATAAATATTCAATTAGTACGATTTAGAATATGTTTGTTATGATTAATAGCATTGGTAACTGTGCTATTTGGGATTAATAGCATGAGTAACGCGATTGAAATAGCTGAGGCGAAGCCGAGTGTTATTTCAACATGAGTGCTATTAATCCCTTAATTCCACAGGTTACCCAAGTTGTTGCTCACTAATAGTAGGCCACTTTTTTTTTTTTTAATCATTTGCACTGAAGAGCTACACTGTATCATTCACTCACTGTCTCTGTATTTCAGGGTTAGCTTCCTCTGGAACTTCGTTCTCTACCTATAACTCTTCTCAATCTTTTGAAAAAAATTCCAGTCTAATACAGGTAGAACTTTTGCGCTAAGGAATAACAGAGTCTCTAACTAGAAACTACTCGAACTGTACATTTCCAAGGTTGGAGCTGCATGTATGCGTACTTGCCCATATTATTTCACTTAACTACTGTGGTATACATGTATCACTTTGTTCCGTGCTGTTTTACTTGGTTACCACGCTATTTCACTTTCCCCGTGCTATTTCAATTGAACAATGATTTTCCCCATACATTTTTTAATGGGCAATTTATGTACGTGCCGTACTATTAGAAATATAATAGCACCAATAAACTGTGATATTCGGAATTAATAGCATGAGTGTGTGAAAATAATTTCACGAGACGAACCCAAGTGAAGTTTCTCACCGCACAAGTGCTATTAACTGGAGTACCACCTCAGTTTTCCAAGCTATCACATGTTTACACTATAGCCAAAGACAATATTTTGTTTCTGCAGTTAAGAAATTTAATTTTTATTTTAGCCAAAGAAGTCCCCCCACTCTGATTCTGCCATTATTCGTACTTTTTCTTTCCGTTGCTTAATAACGTTGCCCAGGAATTTCACCGCCATAATGCCTAGCTGATAAAGTGCAGGATAGCTCACCGTGACCAATCAGATCGTTATTTCATTGCTGTGGTATTTCAAAATAATACACACTTTTTCAAAATAATACCACACTATGTATTAAAGAATGACTCGGTTTTGGTATTAGCTGCACGCATGTGCACTTACCGGTACTATTTCACTTAGCTACCGTGGTATTTCACTTAATTTCCGTGGTATTTCACTTAATTTCCGTGGTATTTCACTTAATTTCCGTGCTATTTCAGTGCTATTTCACTTAATTTCTGTGGTATTTCACTTAATTTCCGTGCTATTTCACTTAATTTCTGTGGTATTTCACTTAATTTCCGTGCTATTTCACTTAATTGGTGTGCTATTTCACTTAATTTCTATGCTATTTCACTTAATTGGTGTGCTATTTCACTTTTCTCATGCGATTTCAAATTGAACAGTAATTTTCCCCATACATTTTTGAATGGGCAATTTACGGCACTGTACTATTAAGATGAATTATATAGGACTATTCAAAATACATATAAGTGGGACACAAACCTGGCATGCAGGAGATTATAATCATACAGATAAGCTGGCTTATTTTTGGTTATACAGCAAGTCACTCTCACCTGAAATAATCAACCAGTTATACATACCTATGTAATTAAAACATAACCTGATGTTTTGATGTCAAGAGGACTTCAGAAAGAAGTCAAAACATTGAATTAAATTTAAATTATATAAAATTGGCTGTTAAAACTGTATTATTATTAGTGTATTGTTGGCGAGCGAGCGTAGCGAGCGAGACACTTACAGGGGTAACACAATTGAAAATCGGGGATGTTTGTTTATTTGTATATATGTTTGGACGTATGTATGTCATTTTGTACTTTGACCCTCCGTATTTTTGTGTTCGCTCGGCGTTCGACCCCGTCCCAAACTTCAATAAACAGAATCCTCTGGTTTAGCGACCATTACCCGTATCACCTTAGAAATTGAATTGTTTACCGCTTTGAATTGTTTTGTGGGTGCAGTTAAAACTCAAAAACTTATGGGAGCTCCATTTCTATTCGAGTTAGTGGCGGTGGTAAGTTAATACACTATTTGTCATGGTTATAAGCACTACTCAACAGCATTTACTTGACAATTCATTGTCCACTAGACGAACCACGAAGGTAAGTCTTGAGTAGGTATGTTCAGTTGTGTGAAAGTATTGTGTGTTACAACTACTATTAAGAATATCACAAAGAAAATTTTAAATAACGTGACTTGATTTTGTTGCTTCTTTTCAATTCAAACAGTTGTGGGGAGCGGTTACTATGGCATTGAATCCCCTTTACCGCATATACGTAATTTAAAAACTCGACTTTATTTTAGTAGCTTGAGTGTTAGTTGTTAAAATCAATCATTTAACAATAGTGTAGTTTAAGGCTCGCTCGCCATTTGTGCTCAAGCACACCACTAGTATACTTTCAATTATAGCAAAAACAAAGTTGCTTCATCCATTAAACTGAAGTTAAGGTTAGAAGGTATTATTTCTCATACAGGTCCGGATCCAGCGGAGGAATTCACTGTAGTTAGAGTAACGGAGACAAAGATTGCTCTGAAGACTGCATATGGCCGCTATGTGAGTGTGAATGCAGCCGGCGAGCTGGTGGGAAGAATGGAGGCCATTGGACCGAGAGAGACCTGGGAGCCTGTGTTTGAAGAAGTGAGTCATTTAGTTATTATTTCAGTCTTTCCTCACTTTAATAAGCAAATACAGTTCATGAGAGATGGGAGAAGTGTGGGGGAGTGCGTGAGAGAGAGAGAGAGAGTGATGTTGTGTCTATGGGTAAGCTAATTGGGGATACAGTTATTTCCCTCATCAGGTATTGTTTGAATATTATCATTGGGAACAATAGGAAAGTATGCAGTTGTTGATCAGATGCAAATACACATGCACAAATATTTGTATTGGTATTGCTCTGTCATACCTGATCAACAAGTGCCTGGTTATAGTGCACTGTAGCAACTTCATCAAACTTGAAATGAATTTTTTTTTTTTTTTTTTACTTTAAATCTCTGGCACCATTTAACAGAAAAAAATGAGAAATAGCGTCTATTTGAATACTGCATTGTTTATCAACAACCATTAATTGAATTTTATGGCACAGCAAGCTAAACAATGATACAAGTATACTCGAATATTCTCAACAGTCTAAGCTTGTAACTAGGCAATTGCATACCTATCCATGTAGATTTGTACATTTTTCGCTTTTAAATAGTGCACATATTATTGAAGGTGGTTATTTTCATGTCTTTGAATTCCTTTATCATGTTTGTGCTCACATTACTTACAGGGTCAGCTTGCTCTGTGTGCCTGCACCCACAGATTTGTCAGTGCAGTAAAGGGCAAGAGGCTTATGGCAGCCAGTGAGAACGCTAAAGAAAATGAAATATTAAAGGTATTGGTTAAAATCAGTCTTGCATAATGTACACCGGCAGGCACGCGACTGAACTCGTTCAGCCATGTCTGGTAGCCTTAGCAACTGGAGGCAGGCACGCGACTGAACTCGTTCAGCCATGTCTGGTAGCCTTAGCAACTGGAGGCAGGCACGCGACTGAACTCGTTCAGCCATGTCTGGTAGCCTTAGCAACTGGAGGACTTCCCTAGATAGTGTGACAAGCTGCTTGTGTAAATGGACATTGTTGTGTTCCTTAGTAGTTGACTATATGCTGGTTAATGAAACTTCTGTATTGGTACACGCACACACACACACATCAACATTCAATTCTAACAGTATCATGTTGGCCACTCACATGTGCAGTAAAATGTATGAATAGACTATTTATTTTTAATTGTACACTTTTTATATGAACTTACCAAATATGTATCGTGTGTTGATTTCCCTGACTGTCAAATATTTTGTTTTGGGTAGTCACCTTGTCGATCAAGACTTTAAAACGTGTTATTTCTGACAAAGTGTTTCGGTGAGGATATCCACAGTGTAGGCTAAAGTTCTAGCAGGAGGTCTGTGTATATTGAAATACATAATAATTGAGATTTATTTCGAACTGGTAGGAACATATATGTAGTAGTTCTAAAAGGCAAGCAAAGGCTTCTATTGATGAATTATTCCTCATATACATACTTTTGCATTGTTATCGAGTGAGCAAGATACTATTAGGGGTGGACAATTGAAAACCAGGTATATGTATATATGTGTGTATGGATGGTATGTGTGCCCCTTAAACGCGTGCGGGGACTTTATTCTCCTAAAAGCACGGCTTTTCAGGCTTGATCCCAGTTTCTTCTGATACTACAGCATTAACCAAGTCTTATTTTAACCTTAGGCTCCAAATTGTGAGATAATTCCTGCGAAACGCTTGTTTTTCAACTACCAAAAAAGTTGCTGCGACTGGTTACTATGGCATCGAAAACCCTGTACCAGACGTAATTTCAAAACTTCAGCATTTTTTGGGGGGGGGGGAGCTGCTGAAGTGCCACTTGTTGGTTGTCGAGAGCCAAAGCTGAGAGAAGTACGTAATTCAATATTTGTTGGCTACAATTACAAAATAACTGGCAGTCAGAAGAATGGCTTAAATTTGATACTACAGAAGTTACCACTACTCAAGAAATTGAGGTATGAGAGTAATTTTGTATTTGTGCTAAAGTTAATGGTCAACTGCAATATTTTGTTTGCATGAACTAAGCTTAAGTTTATTATGTAACGATACTGTAGTTTTATGTAACCTAACTAGGCAGGCTCACTCAAGCACATCACTAGTATGTTATACAGTATATCATTGTGATTTCTTAGAATGCCAACAGAGATGCCTCGTAAGTTTTCACTTGATGAAGCCTTGTGTTTGTGTGTGTGTACACATAATGTTGTGTAGGTGTACAATGATGTGTCCAGCGTAAAGAAAGAGAAGACAGCTGAGGAATTGGAGGAAGAAATGGCATCAAACCGTCTCGGAAGCTTTGAAGTTAACTATGTGTAAGATGAGTTCCCATTGTACCAATGTACATGTTCCCATTGTCCCCATAACAATTCTACATGTAGTTTGTGTGCACATTTCCCCCCAACAGCCTGTCCATAGTTCCGTCAGTGGTCACATGGCCTTTATGTGTTTTATTTGACATATGTTGGCTTTGCATGCTGACCCCTTTTTTTTTTTTTGCCTTGTTAGGAAAAAGTTCCAAAGTAGTAAGAGCTTGCGGGTGTGTGGAGACAGCAGAGATGGGCTAAGAAGAGCCAAAGAAGATGGTAAACTTCATGAGGCTCTGCTTGACCGCAGAGAAAAGATGAAAGCAGACAGATACTGTAAATAGCACCTCCCCAATTTTCTTTTCTCTCACTTCTGGTCCCAATTCACTATTTTCACTTTATTAATGCACTTTTAACAACAAAAAAAAACAAAAAAAAACAAACAAACAAAAAAAAAAAAATATGTGAGACATTATGTATATCCTATATTCAACTTTGGCTTCACAAAATCCCCACAACAGCTTACAGACCACTTAATTCTGCTAGACAGCCAGCCAGCTCCCTGGACATCACTGCTGGAGAACATGCATCTTGTCATGATTAAATTGGGCAAAGGAAGAGAAACAGCACTAAGGAACCTTGATGTAGAACTATAGCTACATATGTAATATACTTTACTAGCGAAGTTCCAGTAGTATATAGTTATCAAACTAGCTTCCAATATTTCAGCTCTAATGCATATTCAGTTCCTATGCAATAAGTGGCATCTTTAGCAAATCACTTGTTCCCTTTAAAAGTTATAACAATAATTTATTTGGTAGTAGGCATCATAATGTAGTCTTTGGTTTCCTTTGCCTTACATAAGGCTTGATTGTGACCTCAGTATTGTCCAATATATCCTGCAGAACTGTTGAATCCTCCAGGATTGACGTGCGTCTCTCACTGCAACTATCCTCCGCTTTACTTGCTGTGGGAGTATCTACCACATGTGTAACATTCACAGCAGATGTGTCGCCAGTTCCTACTTCATGCAAAAACTCCTCTCTAGGGGGACACACAATACACACGGTAATTGTGACCACACCTTACCAATTCTAGTGACAGGCCCACTTACTTGGACCTGAATCTCGAGCCAGCATTCCAAACACGACCAAACGATGGGAGCCTAAGCAGAACACATGAATGATATATACGAATTGCGTTGAACAAAAGTCTAGCTTGCAAATAGCAATGACTTGCATGTGACATGTTACAGGAGGGCCGATTACAACTTACCAATTATCTGAATCGTGCTGCTTCTGAGTGGCCAGCTTAATATGAAAATCAGCCCCAACTCTATTTGGGTTTCTTTTGGCACGCTTCTGCTTCTCCTCTGATATAAAGTAAAATGAAAACGTAATGAATTATATGTATAACTGCAAAAAATTAATGACACCTTCCATTCCAAGTGCCACAGAATATCTGTCAGCCTACGTACTATGTAAGATGAAGTCATCTAAAGAAGGACCAATCTGGGTTGACGCGTCATCAGTAGTCTCTTCACACTCGTCTTCCCTTAGCCATGGGGGCGTGGCCCCAGTATGAACATTCCCTTTAACACCTGGTACCTACAAAAATTCGTTAGGTGAAAGCATGATGTAAATACTAGTGGTGTGCTAGAGCACAAACAGCAAGCGAGCCAGTAATTGCCAACTGGTGCTCATGAATTACACTACCAAGCTCATTAGTGTCATTCTTAAAGTTCCAAGTAAATAGCCATTAGCATAATAAACAAAATACAAAATACTACTACAAAATTTCCAGTATAATGGCAACTCTGCAGTACTACTTTAACTGCATGAAGTACCAGTAGCTTTTGGAACTAGCTCTCTAGAAGTACAGTACGAGTATACAGTGGCTGACCACATTTGCTAACAAATACAACATTAATTTTCTTATCTCAATTATCCCAAAGTAGTAGCTTCTGTAATAAAAAAAATTGTAAGCCAGTCTGACTATCTGAATTACCAGTATCTCTTGACAACAAGGACTAAGCTACTAAAAATAAGGCAGTGTTATTAAATTAAGTCTGGTAAAGGGTGTTCAATTAAAGCCTTACTTGATCCTGTAGTACCAGAAGAAGCTGGGGCTAGCTTATAAAGAAAGTATATTTTTAGGAGAAAGAGCATATGTACCAAATATAATATATAAATATATATCACATACTCGATTTTCAATTCCAATTGTTCACACCTAATAGCGTCTCCTTCACTAAGCTCGCTCTCCAATAATTAATGTCATATACATACTAGTTTCGGGGCAATGACTGTTAATTGTGGAAGACTTTGTGAGGTTGAAGAAGGACCTCTACTCTGCCCTGGTAGATCCCATGTCACTGACTTCTTCACTCTGAAGAAGAAATACTAAAATAATGACAATAACAACTACAAAACAACCATTCCAATGTGGTGATAATTATTCCAGAATAGAATCAAAACATCCACTGATGTAAATATATACAGTACTAGTAAGTCCCCGCCTCACAGTGGCACTTGATGTGCACATTAGAAATGCAGCAGCACGAGGTATTTTTTTTTATCTATTCTTAGTATCCTCTATCACTTGATATATCAGTTTCCCTCTCCTGCTCTCTTTTAACCTTTCCTTTCTTCTTGAGTTATGTATTCCCTTCTCCTCCTTTGCCTATCTCTTCCTGCTTCATAGTCTCTCGGTCCTTCTACCCATGATAATGGACTTACACTTTGTGAAACTTTGCCTTCCCTTTTGAATGCTTTAAACTTTGCCGTCCTGGCCATTTCACCTGGTTTTAGCTACAATAGTCATTGTTTCCTTAAACGTCTTCTAGTGAATGTGATGGATGCTTTACCAATTGAGTTTGTGTCGACGCTTTACCAATTGATTTTGTGTCGACGCTTTACCAATTCAATTTGTGTCGACGCTTTGCCAATTCAATTTGTGTCGACGCTTTACCAATTGAATCTGTCGACGCTTTACCAATTGAGTTTGTGTCAATGCTTTATCAATCAAATTTGTGTCAACGCTTTACCAACTGAGTTTGTGTCAATGCTTTATCAATCAAATTTGTGTCAACGCTTTACCAACTGAGTTTGTGTCAATGCTTTATTAATCAAGTTTGTGTCGGCGCTTTACTAACCCAGCACAGTCGTTATTGTCCTTGCTGACACACAAGCGTATTACTATAGAGATGTGTGCGTGCATGTGCGAATAATTCACACTGACTATAAACTTTTGTAATGCTTATCCTCCTTTTTCATTCATTCAACCCCCTCCTCCCTTTGTTTGTTGAGGAGTGGGTGGGTAGCAATGGCAAAGTAAGTTGATTCAAACTAATTTCCCAAACTTATGAGAGAGGAATTTTTAAATTACATACAAAAGATTCCAAACTAGTAGCGTTTGTCATGTGATCTTAAGAATCACGAGATTCATATCCTCATACTCGAGTTATGTTCACTCTATAAATATACTAACTCACCTTTTCCCGTGAAAATCCCCACTATACTTGACGTCTTTGTTGATTTGGGGTGGCTATCCAGCAGACATTCAGGAAAATATGACAGTATACAATACAGCCAATATAGCACACAAGAACTACAACATGGTCCCCTTCTCCCCCCCCCCCCCCCCCCCACACACACACACACACATACACATGTAATAGAACACAAACAAACATTATGGATACCGAGTGTCACACAATTTTTCAGACACACCTCCATAGCAACAAGACAGCAAACAAACATTATGGATACCGAGTGTCGCACAATTTTTCAGACACACCTCCATAGCAACAAGACAGCGAGCCTCCTCCTCTGCCTTCATTCTGACCGCAAGCTAAACAAAAGAGAATACCAAAGTAGTACAGATTCAACACCAGCTAAACAAAAGAGAATATAGTACAGATTTAACACTAGCTAAACAAAAGAGAATAAAGTATTACAGATTTAACACTAAAAGAGTATTACATGTGAAAAATACAAGACTAGCATTACCAGCAAATTAACTTATAAGCTCAGCCGAGAATGACTGAATAACTTATAAGTTAACTTATAAGCTTAACCAAAAACGACAGGCAATTGTCTTAGATTAATCTACTCTTTAAACCAGTCTGTATCCTTTGCTTCTGTGCATTATAATCAGTGCATTCAGCTCAAGTGGTCATTTCATACTTGCTCTCGATGTTTTTCCCTTTGTTCTTCCAGTTTGGCAAGAGCTGTGCGAACACGTTCCTTGAACTGCTTATATTCTGCGGCATACACCAGAAACGTCTGCAGTTTACTTGGGTCTGCTCCGTGCGTCCACCAGAACTTTCTGGTCTGCTTGTGGTGCTCTGGTCTGAACAAATGCCACAGAAATCAATTTCATTTCATATATCTACAAATATCTTTTTTTTATTATGTTTTTTGCAAAAGTTTTCACAAATAGTATGATCAGAAATAACCATCACACTATCGATTCACAAAAAAAAAAAAGAAATAAAATACTACTTTTCGATATAAAATACATATAATATAAGAATTAAATTAGTGAAGAAAAAAAAACAGGTAGGAAAATTAGAGACAACATACAATGTGCCAAGCTTAACTTTTTGGAATCTGATAGTCAACAGATGCAGACTAAATCCAATAACAAACTCAATAAGTCCAGCAATTTTAGCATTTACCAATAAAGCAAACAAGCAGGAAGAGTGGAAGACATGCTGGGAAATATTGTGAGATTGAGTAATAACCCAGCAGAGATTAAATAAAAAATTTAAAAAACTTCGAATAATTCGCAAAAAAAAAAAAAAGTTAAAAATGATTCACTCATTCTCGGCTGAAATAATAATAGCAAATTTTCTCGTTCTTTAAGTTGTAATTAACATAATAATAGCTGTTAGAACAAAAACATTTGCTTAATTAAGATTTATTTACTACGGTCTTTGTGGTTGAACATCTTCGTACTGAACAAATAAAGTACTCAAAAAAGCTTTTAAAAAAATATTTAAGTTTCACTATAGCTCGCCCAAGTTAAGTACAACACAATAATGCAATTCTAGTCAAACTATAGTATGAATGCACTAACGCAGCCAAGTGTTCCAACAGTCCTGCCCACTCTATGGAAACATTCGTGTCTGTAACATGCTTTTCCACCTCCTTCGCACAGCAGTGACACCACATCCTCCCAGCGGCCCCTATCTCACTCTCTCCTTCCAACACACTGGGGTGAGTCAGGCAACGCCTTGCCAAGCGAACCTGAGTGTGTGAGTGAAGTAGTGGTGGTTACTTGGTCATTTCATTAAACAGTCAAAAAAAAATTACACACCCAATCACTGGTTAACTTGATGTCAACCAGCAAATTCAGTTTAACTTAAGCAAGGATCATTTTAAGATGACTATCTATTACATATGCATAAAGACACGCACAAACTTTATGTCAAAAAAGAACACTTTGTTGTGTTTGCTTCTTTTTGCTTTTTTTTTTTTGTAACAGGGCATTATACCTACCCCCTTCTAATCGGAAAAAAAAAAAGCACCTAGTCTCCCAGCCAGCTAGATAACTACGTGAATATAAATGAGCACATGCAACCGGTAACACACACCAATAAAAACTTCTGGAGAAAAACGATAGCTAATGCTAATTGGTTATAAGCTTACTTTCTTAATAAATTTAACCAACAATAAAGAAAGCCTCTTTTTGTGACCGGTTGAAAAAATGTGCTTTCTTTTTTCTTCGTGGTTTCGCTTGCAAACTGAACAATATCGCCACACATTCACTTCCCCGCGGCTCACTCCAGCCATACTTTACTCTCTATCATTCGACCTTTGGACTATTACTTTCACGTGTGAATTACGTCACATGATCAATTTAACCAATGGGAACGACGAATGTGGGCGTGTACGGCCGCCATCTTGAATTGTAACTTGTGATAGTCAGGTAGTCCAGTCATACCTTCTTGTGACTATTCCTCGTGACAACTGGCAGGGGGAAAAAAAAGGTAGTATGACGACTTCGACCACGGCCAGGGATAGCGCGGGTTTCGAACCGGACGAAGATGGCGACTACTTGCAAACACCTTCGCCTAAGCGGCTGCGTTACGATGCTGGAAGCGGGAGCGGCCATGACTCGCACCCTCTCGTTGAAGTTCCCGATTTAGTGGAAGCGGTTCAAGTGGACGACTCCGGCGAGACGGACACCGTCACTATTACTGTCCCGAGTAGTCAGTTTGAAATAGAAATTAACAGTCAAACCGAGGAAGAAGATGGCGAAGAAATTCCTCAGATTCAAAGGAGCGATTTGACTGGGCCCAACTTCAATATTGTGCAGGACCCCCAGGTACTTTGTTAGTGGCTGCAAGTGTGCTGTAATCAATAATTCGCATGTGATTAGGAATTGACAACTCTGGAGAACTCTTCCCACCTAGATGAAGGTGGTACTCTGACAGCAATAGGGAGGGCATTGTTACAGATACAGCAAAGTGGAATTCAAAAGCAGCAGCTACCTATCTCCTCAGCTATTCCTCCAACTTCAGCCAATCAGCAGATATATCTTAGCCGATCTACTTCTGTGCCTGATGCTGGAACATCTGGTAGTGGAGGAGGTAAGGTTATCTTGTGCTCTTAATACATAGTTCATATTACTTCTTACTTAGGGCAATAAGATAATTTGTGGTGAGTATTGTTGTAATGTAAGTAAGATGTGTGTTATTTGTTAATTGTTTGGCAAACATTTAGCTTTTCACGTGGGTCTTGGATTTGTGGTATTGCTATCCTTTCCTTTGCCAAAGTTAGAGCTCAATGTGGGGAGTTCATCCAGCAACAATAGAAATCTGTGCAGAGGGGGATTTAGTATTTTGTGGTAGCTAAGCAGCAACGATGTAATAAACTGCGACCGTGAAATATATTTTTTGCTAGACACAATGTCGTAGGGTTTTAGAGCAATGTTTGCTCTGGGACAAATGGATTGCATAGCTTTAAATTTAACCATTTGTAGTAGAACAGATTGCTGCATGCAATGTATGCATAAATACATGTGCATACATACACATACTCACATACATGTGTATTTACTTGCATGTGTACATTTCTACATGAATGTTTGAGGTTTAGGTGGTTGGTATCACCTATAGGATTGTTGCCGTTTTAAACCAATGTGTGGTTTGTTCTATTTTAAGTTAGATGGAATTACCAGATTTTATGTAATTAGTATAAATCAAATACCCTAAGCTGGTTATTACGCTGTACTACTTTTTTTTTTATGGTATTACTTGGCAAAAGCAATGTCAATTGAGTCTTGCCTATTGGAAGTGTGATTTGTTACATAATGTACCCATTTACTGTCACAGTGAGAGGTAGAGCTAAACAATCGGGGTCAATGGTAATGTTTGTAGGTGCAGTAATGATTGTGTGGAAGTGGTACTAGTTATTATCAGTTCAACTTCACTTTCTATATCGTAAATTCCATAACTCGTTACGCGTTATAGGTTTTACAACCGATCTTTCTCTCTCTCTCCATAGGGCCGTTGTATGTAATGATCCCTCCAGCCAGTAGTGCCGAGATATTGCAAGCCATGGGCCAGTCACGACCCATAGCTCCCAAGGCTACCTCTCCCACCTTGGAACTCAGTCAACAGGACACTGGGGATCCGTAAGTATTACCAAGATCACTATTACCAAGATCACTGAGTAAACATGCACACTCACAACGATCAAGTAATAATAATAATAATAATAATAATAATAATAATCTGCTTTTAAGGATTTGATGTTAGGTTGTTTATATTCAGTGCATTGTATACAGTTGTAGATGCATTTAATGTAAGGGCTCAAATTGAAGCTAAGTTAAAAGTTGAAGTGATGTGATTATGATATCTATCAATGTGATTCAAGTTGCACAACCAGTTTTAAGCTATAAAATGATAATAGAACTAATGGTTGTTATTTTGCATTGAGTCTGCAATTGCTTGTTCCGCTCCATTCAGAATACATCTTACATGGCTCAGTATGTAAACTTATAATCCTTGTAATCTTATTTTGTGTTTGCTGTTATAACTTCAGACGTTTTAATATCTTACAATTTGAATTATATATCTTTTGTCACTTGACTGGATACTCCTTAAGAAAAGAAAGATATATTTCAACTTTGACACACTGGTTGGGTATTCACTTTGCCACTCCTACTCAAGTCAGTTCTGGTCATGTGAGTATTACTCCCATGGCTGCCCTTTTGTCTGCCATGTGGAGCTAACAATGGAGACAGGCATCAGACCAGGGCTTGCTTTGCACGCACTAAACATTACAATCCATGAGCAGACCTAAAAATAACACTCAAAAATTGTCTGGACAATTTGTCCGAACAAATCAAAGTTTGCCTGGACATTGACTTATTTTGAGTGGTCAACCCATTTTATTACAATAATTATTGCTATAGTTTCTCCTGCCAACAATTTTACTTTCAAACTTTTTACAAGCCTTGCAAGCAAGCTTTGTTATTTTTGCTCCAGACACCTCACAATCAAGCCAAGACAGCCTGAAACTCTTTGTCCAGCTCATTTTGCCACTTTTTAAACGTTGAGTGATAAACTCACCTTTGCTTAGAAGGTCCAGGTCTAGCTTCAGTATCTTTGGAGTAGCGCTTCATTGATTACAAGCACTAGCTATAAAGGAAGCTACAGCTAATAGCAAGTTTTTTTGCTGACAACAGGAAATAAACTTACCGAAGAGATCGTAGATTTCTTGGACACAACCATACAAGCCTAACAAGAAGCTAGATCAGAAGAACACCACAGAAAACTTGAGGGAAAGGTTGCAATCGACTCCGCGCAAGCATTACGGACTCCCAATTTCTGAAGAACTGAAGTTGCTGATTCAGCACAATCGGAAGGATCACGCGACCGACTTAATTATTGCTTCTTGGCCCGTCGCGTATCGCATTTTTTCCCCAGCGAGTGAGAAAATTTTATTTCTGGTTCTTTTTGATGCAACACCTTTTGGCCGGACACAATGACCATGCATATCATTGATTGTGCGGTCCAAATCAAGTTTTGTACGGCAATTGACCGATGTCCGCATGCTATTTTTAGCTCTGCATGAGCAGATGTAAATCATTGTGCGACAGATCTGTAATGTTGGCAGGGATATGTACTGCCGCTTTAACACAAAGTAGTGAGACTTTTACCAGATATTGGTGCAGCTTTGACAGCTGTGGTTAAGCTGTTTAGTCCTTGTGACCATAGTGCGATTAATTTACTTATGTGATCATAGTCTATGTTATGTTTCCTGGCAAAGGGTCATTAGATGATGTCTGTTTTATTATTATTCATTAAATGTACAGTAGGGGTCAAAAAAAGTTCCCATTGAGTCGTTTTAAGGACTTTCTAAAGTCTGTACGAACTAAAAAGTCTGGTCACCATGGGAACTTTTTTTGACCCCTACTGTACTCTCGCTCTTTCACAGGCCTTTTTGTTGTTGTTGTTGTTGTTTTTTAACAATATAGAATTAAAAATATTTGGTTGCCACTAGGAATTGAACCCAGGACCACTTACTTAAACGCAAAAGTGCTCTGCCATGACAACCAGACAGCAAACAAACACTTCTATTCTATATACTGTTAATTAAGGGATACTGCTATGCTACAGTTTCGCTCTCAACAGACCAACGGAAATTTTCTTTTTTTCAAAGATTCTTTTTATCTGTGGAATTTGTTACTCTGCTTGTGCATTAAGCAAGCAGTCCTGGGTTCGATTCCCATCTGTATTAAAAAAAAAAAAAAACCTGTGAAAGAGAAAAAATACATCTAGTGAGTAAAAAAAAAAGGCTGAGAAAGAAATTGTGAAGTGATAAATTATTATTATTTACATAATTATTATTGTTAAGCAAATCCAGAGAAGCACAGAGGAAAGCAACTCATAATGAAGGTAGGTTGTGTATTCAAATTCAAGCTTGTAAGATATATGTACACATATTATTTTGTGCCTATTCAGTTGAGCGAAGAAGGCGTGACCGAATCAATGACCTCATCAAGACACTGGCCATGATAGTGCCAGGTTGTCAAAAGAAGGATGCCACCACGGGCTCAATAGTTGGAGTAAGTGCTCCTCTGTGGAAGTGAAGGTCAATGTGTTAAATTGTATTTCCCGTGTTGTGCAGTATGTGTACAGTAAAGGGACTGTCTTGGACAAGACAGTGGAATACCTCAAGGAGCTCATGGACAAGAAAGAGAAACTGACCAATACAGCTAAGCTTGCAGAAAAGTCCGCCAGTGCCCTTGCTTTGGTTCAGAACCAGATTGCAGTCTTGGAGAAGGAGAACGCATTCTTGCGTGCTCAGATCATTCAATTTGGGATAGATGCGGCAGCGTCTTCCAGTGGATCCACCAATCACCAGCAACTACAGCAACAGCAACAGCAGAGTTCGGCCATGTTGAACAGACCATTCCTGACATCACCTTTGGCCCAGAGTCTTCTCAACACCGTAGCTCAGAGCACCCAGCCATCTGTATCAGTATCTTCTGTCCCTCCTGCTACTCCTCCCCTTCCTCCACCGTCTGCTGCTCTGGACCCAAGTACACCAGCGGCTGCTCAGCAACTTCTCATGTCATTGGCACAGACACTTACCAACAGTCCTCTCTTGACCTCACTATCTCAAAACTCTGCCCTGGCTCCTCCTCCTCCACTAGCAACTCAGTCTGCTGCAGCAGCGTCTCTCATTAACGCCGGTAACCCAACGCTTCCGTCAACAATTGCCTCCTCATCTTCCATTGCAGGATCCGCCACTTCTGCATCACTTTTGACCCCAGTAGCTTCTTCACAGTCTCTTCCTCAAGTCAGCCTGACCCCCGTGATCCCACAGCCCATGCCAACACCTTCAATCGTCGTCCCTCCGCCTTCGTCAGCCATGCTTCAAGCCAGCCCGTCTCAAGTCACACCCCTCATCACATCTCTCGTCCAAACCTTAAGTTCCATCGCCAGCACAAACATGACCTCTTCTCCGGCCCCTGTCCTCCCTAAGGTGTCCCCAATTAAGCCTCCAGCCATTCCTCAGACCGTGGTGCCCCAAGGAGGAGGGGGCGGAGGAGGTCTGTCTGCAGCTGCTGCCGCTAGTCTGCTCAACACCCTCATCATGGCTCAGAACGTACTCACTAGCAACACTGGTGTAGGTCAGGGAATTGCTTTAGGTGACCTCTCCTCTGTTCTCACTGGCAATGTAAATCTAGAAAGAGATCAGTAGAAGCTTAGCTAGTCCCTATCTGGGACTTGGTTTCCTTCATTCCACTTCTGTATAGACAACCGTTGCTGACTGTTTTTGTTTTTTGTTGTTGTTTTTCCATTCCTTCCTTTTAATTTTGTAAAAGAACTAGTTGTAACAATTAGTATTGCATTAGTGTAGTTCTGTTCAAATGAACCCTTACACATTGTTAATGTAATACTTTGCTTATGTGTACCATTCTTGCATTTTTTTTCAAACATACTAAAACCACATTACCAGTAACCTAAGTACTTGTTATTCTGAAGATGGATATTAACAAGAGAAAACAAAACTGATACAAACAAAAACTATTATAAATTAATGGTAACATCATTTTAAAGACCACAGCATTTTGACAGCATTGCAAATGCCAACATCTGTGACATTCAGACACATGAGACCAGCAAATGTTCCCAGCGAGATGAAGTAGAGAAGAGGATACATGAATTTCTTCAAAGATTGGCGCGTGTAATCTTCCAGGATAGACTCGAATCCCCTGTAGGAACAATAAATGAGAAGTAAACTTATATGACAGCTTCCAGAGGCAGAGATGAGAACAATACAAAAATATATTCGTTAAAGTATTGAGGCAAGCATGATCTATCGTGTGTATTATATGTATATGAAGACCTTTTACCCATTGATGCTAAATATACATACCTAGTCTATTTATACAATAAATAACTATTCCTTGGAATTTCAAAGAAGGTGTATGTATTATATTCATTCAACAATAAGGTAACAACATTATTATTAGAAACTAAAATATCAAGTCAAAGGTAAACTGATCTGCATACAGCAGAACAGGTGGTACAGGATCTTCCTGCGTGTAAAACCTACCAGTGGCCATGCAGCGGGAGAAGAATTGCCAATCCATAATCTACAACAGGGTTAGGATAAACTAACCCTGTTGGGATGAGGCCTAGCAAAGCCACTGTAGCCACTCTCTCATACTTCCAGTGCTTCCCTCCAGAACCAGTTTTTGTGGGAGCAGTTGTTGCTGAGGGAGGGGAGGGGAGGGGAAGAGAGAGAAATCATAAAACACAAATTCATGCACCAACCCATGAAACTCACCATGAGCTGATTGTACTATAACCGTTGATGAGGGTAAACTTAGCCTCGTCACACCTACAAATTAAGATGAAGCTAATAGAATAGAGTAGCGTGCTGTACGTGACATACTTGTAAGATGCGGCGTTCTGTAAGCTGCACGGGACAGTCTCACCATAGAGGCCATCTTTCACTCCTCAATAGCAAGCTTGTGGGCGTGGTTTAATCTAGTGGGCGTTGTTTGGAAACATAACAAAGCCTGGACGAGACTGGCAAAAGTAATGGCTGCAATGCTGAGAGTAAGAGGGTCTTACTTACTGAGAACTCTACCCACTAGCACAGGGAGGACCCCATTGTGTGGGGTCTCACCGGGAAGCATCTGTTCAACATCTCTGTAAGATTCTTTTTTTATTTTTTATTTCTTCTTACGACTTATTATGTGTTTCAGTCGCCCCCTGAGCACTAGTGCGTGTTGGAGGAAAGAAGGATTTGTGATAGAAAATAAGAAACTTGGAAGGCCTCTGTCACCAAGTCTGAAGCTTCTTTTTAAAAAGTGAGGGTTGCATGATGTATCAATGATTCAATATCCAGAGTTGCCAACTGTACCAAATTGGGCATGTCATTCACAATTTTCACTCCAATATGTTACCATGTCACACTTACCTTGTCTTTTGTCATTATTTCACTGTTCAGTTGTCACTGTGTAGAAAACACCTAAACTAGTTCATCTTCTGGCATACAATGCTACAGGCCCTTCACCTGTGGCGATGAGTCAGTGAACATTGGTTAGTCCAGTGTTGGCAACCCTTACCTTTCCATTATCAATATGGTAGTTTAGTTTGACAGGTATGCAAAATCTCATGAGAATAGTCTCACAAAGCAAACCTTTACTGTATTTAGTATCTGACAATTGTGTAATAGATCCACTTGTGTGTTAATCAAAAACGTATTGGACAGAGTGTGTGGCTGATGCAAGCTGGAGTGGATAGTATTTGTAATCAAAAAACTGAAATGAAGTAACTCCAGTTCCAAGAGCACAAGCTGCGATAGCAACACGATTTTTTTTAGTCTACACAAGTAGATGTAATGTATGATACTATACCCATTCCTAAAGGAAGGATTATCTATCTACACATAGATTATAGGAAGATGACTAACTTTAAAATAATTTGAGCCAACCAAACTCCGTAAATTATTGATGCAAAAAAAAACATTCTTTTGCCATATGTAATGAAGAACCAAAGGTGTGAACCCTAAGCACTACTATACACTATAATATGCTTTACTTATTCACCTCATTTGCTTGTATACTTGTTTTTTGTTGTCTTTATTCCAGTCCCGAGCCAGTATGGATGCTATCTATTGCCCATCGAGTGACTGGAAGTATATTAACTCCTACAGTCTCCATTCTGTCTATTGCCTACCTCACTAGTCAAACCAACTTCGCAGAGTTTGTCACCGTCTTGCAGCCCCTTTACCAGACACCAGCTGTGTGGATGACCTTAAAGTTCTTGTTTGCTTTTCCTTTCACCTACCACTGCCTCAATGGTATTAGACATTTGGTATGTTAATATTTAGATGTCTATATTGTCATCTTGTTGACACAGCTATTATGATGTTGTTTCTCTTACTATGACATAGTATTGGGATACAGGAAGAGGATTTTCAATGCAGTATACGTACGCAGCCGGTTTCGCAGCTCTTGGTTTAGGTGCAGCTACAGCTCTCGCACTTGCCATGTACTCACCAGGAAGCTAGACATATATCATTATTATTGTTTTTGTTATTGTTGTTGTTTACTGATTCAAGAATCTTATGGAAGTAGCTTTAAAGAAACATGTAAACAAAGTTAATTGCATCGGGTAAGGTGTGGTCACGTGAATGAAACTCGATCTGGTAAAAGGTCCTTTGACACTGATACAACTGTAGAAATCCGCAGCAATGGTGGTAAGCTGAAAAATAGGTAATCAGTGTCTCGGTAATTGAGAGGTTCTATTGTTTAGTGGGTTGCTGGAGCATTTAGAGGTGTTCTCATGGGAGCCAGGCGTGGAGTAATGACAGGCAAGAGAGGCAACAAAAACTTTTACAAAGGTAGCTTGTCCTAGACTTCACATGTAGATGCTAGAATATTAGCTGTGACGACATTTTAATATTAGGAAGGGGAGCTAAGAGCACTGGGCGACATACTAGAACAGGTAAGATTTATTTACAGGATAAAGACAGCAAGTGATCTTTGTATAAATGTTTATGTTGCTGTGGTTATTGTGTTTAAAAAAAGGTAATTTCCATGTCATTCCATTGAAGATTCCCGAAATTGTGGTACCAGATCTAGAAGGTTTTCAGGTAAGATATTGTGTTATGTGGTACAGTTTAGTAATAATATGATAAATCCAGTCATTCTCTTATAGTCATGTGTAGACAAACCCTTTACCTATAGCTATGCTGAGAAGGGAGCTGGTGGCGTATAGGGTGTGGAAAGTATGTAATTAGCCCTGTTCCTGAGTGTTTCACAATTAAAAACAAAATAAACGTAAAATACAGCACATCCAAAAAAAATTTAACATTGAACAACACATTTATTTGGTAATAACAATTAAAATTTTAAATCATCTCTCTTTTTATGCAAACTGTATTTTTACTTATATTATCCTTGTCTTCAAAATATCTTTCAGACATGTGGTATTATTTCTTCGCTATCACAAAACCGCCTTTTGTCTGGTAAGTTGTGCTGTGTCTCTTACTCTTTCTTTAACAAACAGAAACCATGATTCAGACTGGACAAAAAGTGAGCACTCAGCAAGAAGAAGTAAACTATGAAACTGTACTGACTATACTGGACATGATTTTTGTTGAAAAATGAAGTTACCATTAAAAGTATTGAGACTTTGAAAGGACTTGAATTGATGAATACTTTAGTTTGAGCTTCTGATACACAAATGAAGAAAGAGTTGTTTACGATGTTTCAAGAACTGAATATTACTACATTTAATTATTAGCAAGCTATGGCCATTTTCATAGTTCAGCCTCTAGATGTTTTTTGTTGTTGTAACCAATACAATCGTTGTTATTTAAGCTTATCCGCTGTACACTGAAGTCAAAGGGTATTACCATACAGGCTCAATCAGCCGCCGCTCATTGTATGGTGGCAACTTTTGATTAGTAACCTCCCCACTCTTTTTACTAATGTAAATAATTGCGACTCTCAAATAGTAGCTGCTTTAATAAATATTTCAACAAAACCATAGTCAATATACTACAGTTTTCTAGGCAATTATTGTCCTTTTTTTCAAAACTCCGTTGAAAATAGAGGTTTAGGAATGTAGAAATAGGTATTAATAAATAAAGCTTGTGCTTTACTTCTATAATAGGGTTCGAGCATTTTGAATTAGACCTAGTGTTGGGTCATAGAAAGATGACCATTAAACTCAACATCATCTAATTTATTGCTTGTTAACCCTCAGTGCGTATGCGCGAGAGGGTTATAGTACTCAGCTTGTCTGTCTGCCAGTCAGTCATTCTGTCACACAACAAAAAGCAGATCTCAAAGATGGCAGCCTCCCGAAAATTGAAACAAGCATCAAAATGTTGCACTGTACATTTTAAGTCCATTTCGACTTTTTTTTTTTTCAGGAAAAAAAAAAGTTTTTAAGTTGTACAATCGTAGGTTCCTGCAGTAGTTCGCATTCTACTATATTCTCAGCAGTTTACCGGAGTGCTTGGAGTTTCCTGTTGAAACTACTGGTGAAGTGAGTGTTGCTTGTATGTTAAGCTTCTCTTATGAAGACAGCATTAACGTCTACAATTTCATTGCACGAGTTGCATATCGACTTGCTCAAGCTTTACATATCGACTTGCATGAGCTACATATTGGCATATTCGTATTGATACTACTCAGAATAAATTATTCTTTTGATCTTTGTAATAGCTAGCTAGTGTATAGTAATGCTAAGGGTTCGCTCCCTTTAGTTTGTGTGATTACCAGTCAAAATGGGGTAGGTCATATCCTTACCAAATGATGCTTGTATTTATAACTTGTATATGTATGTGTATGAGCTGCTCACAATGTACTGAGGATAGGGGATTGGTTAGCTGGTACTGTGGTACTTAAAAATTCACTCTTCTCGGGAATAAATCTTACACATGTTAGGTTAATAATCTATGTGTAATATATACTTGTGTGTTAGTAACAATGACAATGGTTATTGGCGACGACAGTATACATTTATGAATAATTCATGAGCTGAGCAGGGTTGGTAAAGTGTCATTATTACCTGAATGGAAAAATACCAGGGAATATAAACAATAACGTACCAAGCGGGTTTGAACCCACGACTGCCAGATACGCACATCACACGTTTACCTTGTGCCTCCCAGAACCAGCACTTTAGAGCAGTCTGGAATACATTATTAACATATTGTATCTTCTTTTTTTTTGCCCTGTCCATTACCCGCTCTATGGTGTCGGTGTCCATGAATGATTTTCTGAACTCAGTTGGGAAAGAGTGTTCACCTACAGTAGCTTACGATAATTCACCACAAATCATCGGTACATGCAAGCAGAGAAGCAGGAAAACACAAGGGTCAAGAAAAATAGAAGCAGGTGAGAAAAGGCCAACTAACACAAAGATCAAGAAAAATAGAAGCAGGTGAGAAAAAAGGTCGACTGATGTAACTATTTCAATGAAGAAGGGAAAGAAAATACACACAAAGGACAGAAATACTGGGGAGCAGGAGAAGTAGATGGAGGAGGAGAAGGGAATCCTTGAGTTAGAGGAATAAGGAAACCCGAGATGGCTGAAAGGGATCAGGAGAGGGAAACCATGGATAATATATCTTGCTATTGCTTTCTTAGTTTGCAAAAGTTAGTATATCAAGCGCTGCGGAGTGGCGGGTGTACTTGCTAGTAATAATAATAATAATAATAATAATAATAATATCAATAATAACATTGACAAAATTATTTTGCCCTCACCACTTGTGTAGTAAATATGTCATTACAGTGAAGTTTAAACTCTTTACAGCCTGAATAGACCAGTTGCATTCAATTCTACAAGAATTTCAATTAAAATGACATCATAACGACACAATCACCTGGTCGAATCCTTTCGGCCAACTACTAGGCCACAATTTTATGTGGTAAATGTAAGCTACTACTCAATAGCTTTTTCTGACTTAAAAGGTTTGGATTTTTTTTAAGAATAGCTAACAGTCCTACACTGAAGTTGAACTCTTACTGAGTTAAACTCTTACTAACAAGGGTTGATTATGAAGAAACTTCAAATCTATTTGTCAGAAAAATATGGTTGGCACAATGTGTCATTTATCTTTATTTAAAGCTTTTTAATGAACTTTATAATTTTAATGGCAATTTGGTTGACTTTTACCTGAGTAATTTTTTTTCTAGTTAAAGGCGTACATTTCCCACAAAACTCCACAAGCTAAAGTTATGCCGCCTACAGCTGATGATATCATAAATTCCATGAAGCCAGAAGAGTTGCCTAAGCCCAAAGATGACCTTCCCACAGACAGTTTGGCTGAAGAAGGCAAGGGCAGTAACTGATTGTTTTATTTTGTCAACCTTAATGTATAACTTCAATCAGTATCACATCATCACCAACACAGCATACAGTCACACATGAATTATAATCTGGAATGTGTAACGTAAGTTAGAGCAGGTAGTCTTCTAGACATGTGCTTGCCAATTATATTTAATAGCAGGGTTTGTGTGAGGAAGGTCATGGATGGCCTCACTAACTCCCAGTGTCTGCTGCCACCAGAGTTTTGCACAATCATCCCTGGCAGGTTACTGTAGTGACTTTAAGAATCATGGAGAGAGCCGAAAATGATAAGTACATTATCAGCTGTGTGTATAGGGTGTGCATACAGTAAAGAGAATTATGCTATGAAGTTAAGTATACATTCATGTGGGATATACACCATAGTTTGATATATAAATTTTGGCTCAGGAGGGTGTGTGTGTGTGTGTGTGTGTGTGTGTGTGTGTGTGTGTGGGAGGAGGGGGGAGAGGGAAATTGTTAGTGTTAAGAGAATTGAGCTGTACAGTTTTAGAGATGTGCGTACACTAGCATTGTTTTCCAATTTAGCTGGCTAGTTAGCTATTTTTTTGTTTTGTTTTGTTTTTTAACTAAAAGTTTATATCCAATCGGCAACGTTTAAGAATCCTCGGCCTCAAGTGGCGTCCTTGCTATGCCCAGAAGCTACAGCTCACGGCCATGCTGTCCATTGGCCGGTAATTTGGTTTCAAAGTACTTAATACGTTTTATGATAGCAGGAACTTTAGTAAGACTGAGAGTAGCTTCCTTTTCTCTCTCTTTTTTTTTTTTTTTTTCTTTTTTTTTTCTTTTTTAGGTTAGCAATGTCTAAAATTTAAATGAAAATCAAAAGGAATCATTCAACTACTTAAAAAATAATGACTACTGCGTAAAAATTAGCTGTTAATTTTATAAAACTCCTCATATTAATGTAAAATCAGGTGATTCACACAAATACTCAAAACATTACTGCATAAAAATGCATGCAACTACACAAAGCACACATAAACAACCCCCACTAACGAAAACATGAAGGACCAACAATTGCACACAAAACCGAACACACACACAATTGTTGTTTCTTTGAGCGCTGACTTATCCCAAATCACTTTTAATTCTTGAATCTGTAGTTCTTGAATTGAATGACAAGTCTTCCTATACATTCCTTGATGTCGGCATTTTTAAGAATAATAATCGGATCCGTCACTAACAAAGAACCGGCGAGAGCTGATGCAAATTGTTGCAGAATAACATGACCAATAGGTTCCATAAATCCAGCTATGTATAGCAGAAATACAGGAGGTACATTTACCAAGAAAACTGCTACAAAGAGAACCATGAAAGTTTTTACTGCCCTCCATTCTTGCAAGGTTAAATTTGTTCCAAGTAGCTTAGCATCTTGTTGACGTATTTTTCTTCCCTTTGCGTACAAAGCTATGAAACACAGAATTGGAGCGATTTTCATTGGGATCTGGTATACAATATTCATTAAATAAAGTATTCGGCAATTGGAGTTACAGTTCGCAGAAATAATACAATTGAAATTAGAAGGGAGATACATATAACAATCCATTGGTACAGCTGTTGTGATAACTGTAAGCCCTATACAATAAGTTAGGGCACATAGGATGCTTGAAATGCGGCAACTATATTTGGGGTAGTTAAAAGGAGCAAAGACGTTAGCAAATCGATCCACAGAAAATATGAGGAGAAGAGAATTTCTAAACGAAACTGTGGCAAGGACTAAATAAGAGCTAGCCACACAAAAATTGGCATCATAAATTGCTCTGCCAACGATAGCATTGAATATTCTGAAAGTTGAAAAAAATGTGAAATGTTTAAGTTAGTCGTCGCAAGCATAGCAACAATAACAAACGAGAACGTCCTTAACGATTTAAACTTGATTACCAGGAAAACGACCAGAATATTTAAAGTGAGGGCTATTACATTTATAAGACTGAAATACAACACCTGAGCAATTCTGATGGTGATAGCCAAAGTTGGTGGAACAATTGCTTCATTACTCTCTAGGCTTAGAGCTGCACAAGTCTTGTTGGTTTCCAACACATCAAATCCTGAGCCAGTGAAGTTCTGAAGATCTGGAGAGAAATCCATTCAAACTGTTGAGAGGTGAATGAAAGTAGAATAAGATGTCAATTTTTAGACCAAAATCATTCATAACATCATAGCCAAACAGCACTTCTTCCTCCACTTATTCTTGTGTCCTTTAAAAACTGGAGTAAACTGTTTTTAAGCAGTGCATCTTGGGCACCACTTTTTTCTGTAAGTTAATGTTGGCAAATAAGCTAATTAAAAATGTTGTATTACTTTACTAATTGCTTGGTGGTAAATTCATCATAACTTAGTGAGGTGGCTTAGCTCAAAAGAAGCCAATTTCTGTGATGACTAAAAAAAAATCCAATTTTTTTTTGTGGCAGCTAAACCAGCATAAAATGTGGCTCCAATTGTAATTACCATAAAGCAGCTGCCTGACCATCTTGTCTACTTCTAATGGGTCCAGTTTTGTTGTTAAAATTGTTGAAGAAAAAAAATCCATTACTCTATTTTATAGCTAACTACTAAATAATTTTTTTTTTAACTTTCGTAGTATCAATATTAAATAGTTCATACATTTCGACTCAGTGGAGCTTTCATCAGTGCACATAGCAATAACTTGTTAGCTAGCTATGTTTGAATTAACAGTCAGGTGCATGTGGTGGTATTGATCAATCCAATATTATGTAGCTACTTTTTAGTTTAATATTACTTCAACACAGGGCAAATAAATGATACTAACAAATATATAGCATTAATTTACAATTTACGTCATTTTGATTGGACGTAATAGGTCTAATTAATGTGGTTTAATTAGCATAGACAATACATTTTTTTGCATTGTTTCTACATGATAAATGTAATGAACTATTTATTGTTGATACTACGAAAGTTAAAAAATATTATTTAGTAGCTAGCTATAAAATTTGTGTAGTAAGAACGGATCTTTATGAAATACTCTATTGTAATCCAACCTTACCCTCATAACCCTCCCCCAAAATGTCTTTTCTGTGTTCTCTGGGTTTGGTAACTAACTATGTGAGCATTATAAGCCAAAAGTTCAATTACAGAGCAGAGTTCTGCCAAAGTTTTATCAGAGATATATAATTTTAGTTAGATGTATTCTCTCTCTTTCGCAGGTTTTTTTTTAAAACAATACAGAATTTAAAATATTTGGTTGCCACCAGGAATAGGTTCGATTCCTGGTGGCGACCAAATATTATTAATTCTGTATTGTTTAAAAAAAGCCTGTGAAAGAGAGAGAATACATCTAATGAGAAAAAGAAGGCTGAGAAAGAAATTGAGAAGTGATATAATTTAGTTGTTTATCTTATAGAACTCTGCATGTTAAATAAAATGCACCCAATACACATAAGCAGCCCCCACAAACAATAGCACAATGGGTACGCCATATTGCACAGAATGGAAACACACAATTCTTGTTTCTTCAAGTGCTAACTCTCCCAATATAACTTTTATTTCTTAAATCTGTAGTTCTTGAATTGAATAACAAGTCTTTCAAATAACTGCTTGATGTGATCTGGAGAGAAATCCATTCAAACTGTTGAGAGGTGAATGAAAATAGAATAAGATGTCAATTTTTAGACCAAAATCATTCATAACATCATAGCCAAACAGCACTTCTTCCTCCACTTATTCTTTTATCCCTATAGTAAGCTATTTTAGTAATGTATCTTGGTTCTTGGGCACCTTTTTTTTTTTCTGCAAGTTAATGTTTGACCTTATTACTTGCTAATTGCTTGGTACCAAATTAGTTATACTTGATAGAGTGGCTTAGCTCAAAAGAAGCCAATTTCTGTGATGACTGAATGAAAATGATTACAAATATTTATCAGACTGAGGTGGCTAATTAAAAAATCCAATTATTTGTGGTGGCTAAACCAGCACAAATTATGGCTTCAATTGTAATCACCATAAAGGAGCTGCCTGATTATCTTGTTTACTTATAATGGTTCCTGTTTTGTTAGAATTGTTGAAGATTAAAAAAAAATCAATTACTCTATTTTAATCCAACCTCACCCACTTCCCCCTCACCCACTTCCTCCTCCCCTAAAATGTCTTTTCTGTGTTTCTCTGTCTTTTATAACTATGTCAGCATTATGTAACCCTGTCCTTCTGTTAAGTTTGTCATCCTTTATCCAAATATAAGCCAACAATTCATGCAAGCAGAGTTCAGCCAAATTTCTGTCTGAATTGTAAAATAAGTTGTTTATCTTATTGAACTCTGCATGTTAATGTTCTGTAAAATCACATTATACGCGACACTTCAAAATAACTGCATAAAAATGCAGCCTAAACACATAAGCAACCCCCACAAACAATAACAAAATGTGTACGCTATATTAAACCCACAATTGTTGTTTCTTTGAATGCCAACTCTCCCAATATACTTTTATTTCTTAAATCTGTAGTTCTTGAATTGAATAACAAGTCTTTCAAAACACTGATTGATGTCTGCATTTTTTTTGGATTAGGGATGACATTTGCAAGACTGAAATAAGGCAACTGAGAAATTCTGAAAAATGAGGAACAATTGCTTTATTACTCTCTAGGCTTAGAGCTGCACAAGTCTTGTTGGTTTCCAACACATCAAATCCTGAGCCAGTGAAGTTCAGAAGATCTGGAGAGAAATCCATTCAAACTGTTGAGAGGTGAATGAAAGTAGAATAAGATGTCAATTTTTAGACCAAAATCATTCATAGCATCATAGCCAAACAGCACTTCTTCCTTTACTTATTCTTTTATCCCTTAAAAACTGGAGTAAACTATTTTTAAGCAATGCCTCTTGGGCGCCACTTATTTTCTGCATGTTGGCAAATATGTAATTAAAAATACATTACTACTTTACTAATTGCTCGGTGGTAAGTTGATTATAACTTTGTGAGGCAGCTTGGCTCAAAAGAAACCAATTTCTATGGTGACTGAACGAAAATGATAAAAAAAATTATCAGACTGAGGTAGCTTACTTGTGGCTCAAATTGTAATTACCATAAAGGAGCTGCCTGACCATCTTGTCTACTTCTAATGGGTCCAGTTTGGTTGTTAGAATTTAAAAAAAAATCAATTACTCTATTTTTATCTAGCTACTAAATAATATTTTGTAGTATCAATAATCAATAGTTCACATATTTGGACTCCACAGAGCCTTTATTAGTGCTGTGGTGTGACAACCCACACCACATGCACTCACACAAAGAAAGAGCTACAAATTGATATAGTCCAACTCTATTCTATTCATTCTATTCAAACTAATGAACTCGCTAATTACCATGTAATGTGATCCATACAATTTTCATTCATGCATACATCATAACCTTACCTGTTTGTTACCATATAACTTGCCTGATTCTGATTTCTAATCCAGTCTGTCCTTATTGCTCAAACTTATTGACTTACCTTCTGCAACTACTGGTCTATCGAGTTGTTAAGGGTTCAGCTGTAACACATTAGCTAGATCCTGGGAGGTAATTCACCTGAGCCAGCCTAACATCTTAAAACCCTGTAGACTGAGGACTTACTCTGGTGGCAGCGACCTAATAGAGCAGTCTCTCCTGTCACAAGTTGGTGTACTGAGCCTAAACACCTGAGCCTATCCGCCTAGCTGCGATCACACCACAAGTGCATAGCAACTTGTTAGCCATATGTTTGAATTAACAGTCATTTGCATGTGGTATAGATTAATCCAATAATTTGTAGCTTTTTTTTTTTGTTTAATGTTACTTCAAAGCAGGGCAAATGACACTAACAAATATACAGCATTAGTTTTACAATTTACGTCATTTTGATTTATAATAGGACATAATCAGTCTAAGTAATGTGGTTTAATTAGCATAGACAATACATTTTTTGCATTGTTTCTACACTAGATGTATGAACTATTTATTATGGATACTACGAAAGTTAAAAAATATTTTAGTAGCTAATTATAAACTACTGTAGAAGCTAAATTCCTAAAGCAATGTTTTACGAATTTCTTTCAATTTCCACAAGGTAGGTAAGACTTCCTAGGTTCAGGCTTTCTTTTTATTCCTCTCCTGGCCTATAGTAAGTGTCTTTATTACTGTTTCTGTTCATTCACAAATAGCCCCCTTTCAAGACTGGAGACCAGCAATTTAGAGGAGCTAATGAACACAGAAAGGAGAATGCACACACCACAATGGATAAGGCAAGCACTGCAGTGAACCAGTAACAACTCACCACAATGGCTACACAATTCAAAGTGATTAATACCAAAACAAACAAGACACACACAACAGTGACCACAGTCGCAGCACAACACACTCTGCTATGCCTCAAGTGAGCACATACAATGCAAATTAATGGCAGGTAACATCCTGGACTAGTCGACTAGCGAATTAGATCCAAAGCCACTGCTGCCTTCAGATGTGGGATACTGGTGACTCTTGCTTACAGATCACCAAAGATGACCTCCACTCAGTAGTAACACTACCACCAGGTTCCATAGACCTCACATAAGCAGCTTCCTTCCTTCAACTAACCTACCGCTAGCTAGCTCACTCAGACCTACTCTCAGCCAGTAATAAGATAAAACTAAATGTTAATCAAAGGTACAAGGTCAGACTAAGCATGGAGCAATAACAATCCTGCCAAATCAGCGCGCATGAACGAATAGTGTCCTTCAAATATAGCTAGCCAGTATATTGCTATTCTCTGTTAACTTGTCTTGGAATTTAGTGTAAAGTTTTACTACCATCAAATAATCTCTTGTCTCTCTTGTTTATCCCAGTCAATGGGTCAATACAATTATGATTTAATCAATGGGTCTGGGTCTGATCCAAAATGGGTGTGCTCAGGCCAAAAGCTTACATTTGATGAATCTATCACATTTGAATGCATCCAAATCCCAGAGGCTGATGAGCTCAGAACCAACAGGAGTGGATTCAATTGAAGTGGGTGGAGCTGGGGACAAGCCAGAAAGCATAATGTGGTTAACAGTGAAGGAGCTCTTATCAAGTTGTGTTGCAGCTCTGTGGGTTCTTCATGTCAGGGAACTGATATCTACCACAATAGTAGCTGTTGTGAACTCTGGGATTAGCAAGAAGCAAGGGGCAATACATTTGATTCAATACCTGGCCTTTTTTTAAGCATGACTCTCTTTCTATGTTTGCAGATCATGTCAGGAGAGATAGTGGAAGATTTGAGAAAATAATTTTAGCAAGACTTGTTGATAGTAATCACGGAGAGCTATTGAATATCGGTGAATTAGGTTGGGGATGCAAGGGTATACTGACTGACTGGTTTTAGGTAGTTATTGGAGGTGCAGTGATCAGCTTTGGTTTGTTTGAAATTGGGTAGTAATCATCATCTGGTGGTTGTCATTTATCGCTGAATTCAGAATATTTGGCATTTTATTTTTTTGTCTAAACTTATTCTTCACAGCACCAGACCCCGTATGTCCATAATTCTGCTTATCAATGCCATTTTGGAACAATCTCGTCGTATCTCCTACTTGTCAGGTAGTAAACATTGCTTCCATTTGAGCTAACCAAATGACAGGGTGTGCAGGCCAGAAGGGAAGAAGCTTGATGTTGATAGTGGAAGCAGCAACTATTGGTGAGGTGGGATGATGTTATGGTGCTTCAAAGCAATTGTTCAAGTCACCAATATTGTTTTTTTTATTGAATATTGGAGAATACCATGAGCAGTCAGATAGACTACGATATACACTACCAAGACTAAGATTCAGTCGAGATGCTACTGATTGTGAGAACATGGCTGGTGTAGTTTTTGTATTGTGACTGTTGAACTCTGGTCTTTTTCAGAGAGGACACTATTCCCTGCCTGTACAGGGATACATGAATGTCCTTCCACTTAGGATATATTCAAAATTCAACACGTGATGTGTTGGAACAGTCACTATGTTCTAAATTAGTTAGGCACTGCAGAATACCAAATACTATTCTTTTTTTGCTTTACTGTGTCGTGTCAGGTATAAACATGGCCTAACTCATCTGATTGGCCATGATGTACATTAACCAGACATCAACTGGGTCTTTTTTTCTTTTTTTTCATAGCAGGGTGCTTTGTCCTTGAGTTTTAGTTCAAAGTGTTCTTAGTCTCATACAATCCTTTATGCTATTCAAACTCTTGTTGGTGTCCACAGTATTTTACTAGAAAACACTCTGCTAACCATTTGTACACCTCAATGAAATAGGCTGTAATGTGGTAAGTGCTACTTTGCTAATGCCAAGTGTCCAGTTATTCTGGACACCACAATATCACCAAACAGAATCAATACAGTTAAAATGCAGAAGCTATGGATCAATTTTGAGTCTGATTGTGTATTTGAACTTATGTCCCTAGTCTGTTATATTCATACTGAATTTGTATGGAAATTATTTTATCATTATTATTTTAGTATGCCTCATACAATAAACTTGATGGAACATGTAACGATGAACATAGTCAAGGATATGTATAATGATAAGATTGGTGTTGCAGACATAAGTCTAATGAATCTCTTTATCCTCAGCAGCCATGTTTGGTGAGAGCAGTTGCATTGGAGAGTACAATGTCCTGCACATAAAAACAATACAATAGTGTCAATAATAACTGGAGTAAGTGAGTTACATAGCTATGTCAGATCAGTCAATACAATGCATGTAATTTAAATTCTAGTGGGTGTGTTGTATATACTTATGAAAGATCTATGATTTTTATCTCTAGTCAATTATGTAATGAAGCACCAAAGGTGTGAACCCTCAGTGGTACTGCACACTAACTCGGTAGTTATTACTACTATAACCTTCTTGTGCATGCGCACTTAAGGTTAATAATAAATTGTAACCACAGCAACAGCCAGCATGCATAGTTAACTATATAGTATGATATGTTTAGTTCAGTCAGGCATTCAAATCAAATAGTTCTTATCACTACACTCGAAAAATACTATTTTTGTCATATCTATAAATTATTAACTTACTTTAAAGATGTTGCTGCTGGTTGATTAGAGCATGATGTATTGATGGAGGCATTGTTTTGTAGATAGCTGCATTTGTGAGCACCACATTTCTCAGAATGCATAATGTCTTTATAAAATTCAACAATCACATCAGAACGAGCCTTCTCCTCTGCTAAATATTTCTTACACTCCGCTAATTTCTGTTCCATGTTTTGCACCATACTGACGAGGTTCTTGTTCTTGGCTAAAGTGTAGGTAAGAATCATAAGATAATCAGTAAGTTAATAATGACTCACAGTGGGATGCTTCTAGTTGGGCAGGTATATTCTGAAGTTCTAACTTATATTTATCTCTCTGCTGTTCAGCTTCCTTAAGTTGTCTCTGCATAAACAAATAGTTCTATACATTATGGTTGTATTTATGATACCTTTACTTTATCAAAAGAATAGATTACCTTAGTGGTTTTTAGCATATCTTCACTTTGTTGAAATTGTCCCTTGTTATCTGTCAGGAAATCATTTCCAATTTTGCTAACATCAGAGTTCTCAGTTAACATGGTCAAGCTTTCCCTTCCAAAGAATTCTGTCATGCTACTACGAATTGTGTTGAACTCTGCAGTGAGATCAGTCTCTGTACCACTCTTTTCTGCAGAATTGTTTCTTTCAGTAGCAAGTTCTGACTCCAGTTTTTGTACCAAAGATTCCATGTCTTTGTTATCTTGTAACATCTAAGAATAGTTAGTATAATTCACACTGACATCTCAGCATGTATTTGAGACTATTTACCTGCAAATACCGTGTGTCCTTCTTGCTTAGTAGCATCTCCAGTCGATAGCGCTCCTCTGCTAACTGTTCTTTAGTCGCCTCCAAGTCTTCCAGATCAAGTTTCAGGCTAGCAATTGTTTTGATGAAATACTTTTTCTCAGCTACTAACTGAGCGTTTTCTTGTTTGATATTTGCTGCTTGTTTTTCAAGTTGTTGTAGTTTAGCTTTCAGATTATTCAAGTCCAGAAGATAGGAGTTTCCAGTTTCCTAAATTATAGAAATTCGACAGAAAATGCAACCTTCACTATTGTTACCAATATTTATTAACATACCTTAAAATGTGCAGCACTGTGTTCAGCATCTTCCTTTTCTTTAGTCAATCGTTGTATTTTTTCTTCTAGGTTTGTAACCAAATTGGCCAATTCTTCAATCTTGTTTTCATACATGTAGGTGTGAAAGACAGCTTTACCACTTCTTTCAATAAGCTCTGCAATTAGACCTGCACAGTATTTATCACACATTATAGATATGCATTGATGCATCAGATCAATAACAAAAAGTCACACATTTTTGTTATAATTATATCCACTCACAATCTTTCTTTTCAATCTGTTTCCTTAGACTCAGGTTTGAAATGATGATACCGCTTAGAATTAGGACACATACAACAACTGGAATTCCATTGCTCTATAATAATATATGGATAATGTATAATGAAAGAAAGGACAAGACATAAACTTACCCATACAAAGTCCTCAAACGTCTCCCATACAATGTAGATATGATCAAAGAGACCCACATAGAATTCTATCATCTTCAATCCTTGAGACATTGTCGAGGTTATTGAAGAAAATTCATTACTGAAGAAAAAGTCAGACTTTTCATTCTTAGCAGCAATAGAATGAGACTCAAGATTATTGACTTGCTGATTTGAATATCCCATTCCATCATTCTAATGGATAATATTAGTACTGATCAAAGTTGTACATGAAGTATTTCTTAGAACTTACTACTTCAACTGGTTGGCAAAGTGTTGTATGTACTTTAACAGCTCCTGCTTCTATATAACCTTTCTCACCTTCAATCTGCAGAAATATCGAACATTATATAAGACTAAATTTCAATTTGTCATGACTTACTTCTGCTTCCCAGAAATCTATTCCATTGATGTTTACTATGCTGAGAACTTTTACAGCTTCACTTTCTCTATAAGTTAGAAAACCAGGGAAGTGTTCCTGAAATCTAGTCACTGTTAGGCCCTCAAAAATTGTAACTATAAGAATGACAAAAAAATAATACATAAATATTGCACATAGATTAGCGAACTATACTCTTACGCGAGCAATCTGTATCGCAGCATTTCCTTGCGTAGATGTTAAAAATAAGTACGCTCCATATAGTGAGCGTTAAATACAGAGTGTTCACTGTCATAGCAGTCGTTTCCTTGATCAAAATTGTCCCTTTCTCACTTTACTCAAAGCACAGAAATAAATTAGTTCTCACAGAAAATACTCAAGGTATAATCTGTGAATATAGCGTACACGCCTGTTGCTCTTGAAAACGCTACTTACCGCGCTGCGCGCACTAAATTGACAGTCGCAGGTGTGTAATTGCTATGCTGATTATGACTCTTGTAAAGAATTTGTCTTTTTTTAGCATATATTTTGTATTGTGGTTTTTCATTGATGTTGGCTGTTGTTGAAAGTCAGGTTTCTTTCAGAGTCCCTTTGCAGAGAGGACTGCGATACACAAAGTGTAATCTGTATCTGAATGAAGAGTGCAAAACTACAACAACAACAATTGAGGGACAGCAAGTGCTACTAGGAAAAATCACACACCAAAAATAAAGGCCACTTTTTACTTTAGGTTTTCTATACGCAAGGTCGCGTTCACTCGCGATCATAGCAGTTTCATACCTCGGTGCGAACAATTTACACGAATGCGATAATCCCAAGTTACTCAATTTTAGAGTTTTGTATTAAACTATATTCATAGTGAGGAGACTAAAAATTAACAGTGCTAACTGCAACTCTGTCAAGAAGTAGGGGCTGCTATGGACAAAAGTGAATATTGTAGATTGAATTCATAATAAAGAAATGTGACTTTAAATAGTTGAATTTTGTTTTTGATGCTGTGTAATAATTGTGCTAACCTGAAAAAAAGAAGTAAAATTAAAAGTCTGTGGGTCCTTCATGACAGGGAACTGGTATCTACCACAATACTAGCTGTTGTGAACTCTGGGATTAGCAATAAGCAAGAAGCAATACATTTGATTCAATACCTGGCCTTTTTTTAAGCATGACTCTCTTTCTGTGTTTGCAGATCATATCAGGAGAGATAGTGGAAGATTTGAGAAAATAATTTTAGCAAGACTTGTTGATAGTAATCGCTGAGAGCAGATCATTCAATATTGAATATCGGTGAATTAGGTTGGGGATGCAAGGGTATACTGACTGACTGGTTTTAGGTAGTTATATGGAGGTGCAGTGATCAGCTTTGGTTTGTTTGAAATTGGGTAGTAATAGTCATCTGGTGGTTGTCATTTATCGCTGAATTCAGAATATTTGGCATGTTATTTTTTGTCTAAACTTATTCTTCACAGCACCAGACCCCGTATGTCCATAATTCTGCTTATCAATGCCATTTTGGAACAATCTCGTCGTATCTCCTACTTGTCAGGTAGTAAACATTGCTTCCATTTGAGCTAACCAAATGACAGGGTGTGCAGGCTAGAAGGGAAGAAGCTTGATGTTGATAGTAGAAGCAGCATCTATTGGTGAGGTGGGATGATGTTGTTATGGTGCTTCAAAGCATTGTTCAGTCACCAATATTGTTTTTCTGATTGAATATTGGAGAATACCATGAGCAGTCAGATAGACTACGATATACACTACCAAGACTAAGATTCAGTCGAGATGCTACTGATTGTGAGAACATGGCTGGTGTAGTTTTTGTATTGTGACTGTTGAACTCTGGTCTTTTTCAGAGAGGACACTATTCCCTGCCTGTACAGGGATACATGAATGTCCTTCCACTTAGGATATATTCAAAATTCAACACGTGATGTGTTGGAACAGTCACTATGTTCTAAATTAGTTAGGCACTGCAGAATACCAAATACTATTCTATGCTTTACTGTGTCGTGTCAGGTATAAACATGGCCTAACTCATCTGATTGGCCATGATGTACATTAACCAGACATCAACTGGGTCTTTTTTTTTGTTTTCATAGCAGGGTGCTTTGTCCTTGAGTTTTAGTTCAAAGTGTAACTACCCTTCTTGGTTATTATTTGAAAAATGGATAGCAAAATGATCTGAATACTTTACTTCCCTAGGACTTATAAAAAAAGCAATCAGAGCATATCAAGATTGAAGAGGAAAACCTTATTTAGAAAAAGGAGAGTAGTAAGAGATACAACTCTGCAGGTATTACTGGACACCATGCTTTTTCTCTCTATAATTCACTTTGCTTTTTGCAGTAATGAAGAGTACCGCAATCTTCAAATCATATTAGTTATAGCTAATTTTTCCTCCCTGTACAGATAGTGTATAGAAGGAGTACTTAGAAGACGATGTTGAGGTGGATATTCTGGAAAAGAGAATGGGTGTGGGGCCGCCCTCCAAGGGGTTGGGTGAGATCCCCAGAGAACAAGAGAGAAGAGTCAAGAGAAGAGAAAAGAAGAAGTCAGAGAACATTTGAGAACTAGAATTGTGTGTATCAGTAGTTGGATGTCATGTCATAATAGTGTATCAGTTGTTGTAGGTCAAGTCATGGTTTATTGTAGTTTCAGTTGAGTTTTATGTCAGCCGTATCCAGTCGGTAAAGTACCTGCCAGATGCGGGTTCGTGAGCATGCGTAGTCCAGAACTTAATTAAAGGGGCTGCGTATTGTACATTGTGTCAGTTCAGTCTTAGTTTAAGAATTAATCCTTTTAAAAGTTTATGCGAGTGTCTGTCACGGATCAGCTTAGCTGTACCCTGGGCTTCGGTGAGCTGCTGGACTCTGGTGGCAGTGATACCATCCCATCAGTTCGACGGGTCTCGATTCGTGGAGTGTCTGCGTTTCCCTTTGAGCTTTCGGGATAACCCCCTTTCAGTCTGCCTACCGCGGAACGTTCGGGATTAAAACCCCAAGCAACCCCACAATGGGTAGCTAGCTACTAAATTACAAAATTGGATGTGAAGCCGGCTGTACATGCACATCTAAGTTCACACGAAGAACAGGTACTGGTGAAGTATTTATTGGACATTTGAGCTATCTTTAGCACCTCAATTGTTCACAGCATTGGCAAATCTCTGCAATGGGCAATGCAATACAGATGGCATCATTGGTGGACCATTATAATGATGACTTGGCCTCAATGGGAAAACCCGGAATGCTGGAATGAGTTAATTATGAAGAAGGCATTTGAGGCAGTAGATTCTGAAAGAACAGCAAAGTCAATAGGCTTCAACTGGATATATACGGGGGAAATTACCTCAAAACAAGCTGTTATGTCTGTGAACTTCACTCACACAGCATGGTTAAAGAAGGCATGCAGAAAGAAAGAGCTCCTATTTTTAATTGGCTCATTAGTCATGTGTGTAAGTAGTGTGAGCCGGCCACTCGGTCTCTTCCTTGTAGAGGCTTCAACAACGGTAACTGTTTCATTTGTGTTAAGGTATCAGCTCATTCAGACATAGCTAGAGTAATAGTTTCAGCTTGAATGAAGGAGTTATTGCTTAGAAAGAAGTATGTATACAGCTTGGATTACTCCATTCATTAGAGTAGCCATTGCAGCAGTGAAGTGAGGACTCAAAGATGCCACTGCATAAATATTGGGAAGATAGAAAAGTAATGCTACTAAGACTCCAAGAAACTAACTAGCTCAAATTTTCAAAAGTTTTAGTAGCTGAACAATTAGATCAACATATCACCCTCTATGATCACTAGGTATAGTTTCTGTTACTGCATGCTATCGTAAAGAGAGGGATAAGTAGTTTGGGTGAGTAGGCAGGTTTCCATCACAAGCGTTGGAGTTATAAAGGAGATAAGTTAACATGAGATTAATGAATAGCATTTAAGTTAACTTGTGCCCAAAAATAATTCATATCAAAGGCACTGTCCCTGCCAATTATAGTTAGTAAGTGCAAAATAATTTCAGGTCTATGCAATTCAATCCAAAGTTGTTCTTAGTCTCATACAATCCTTTATACTATTCAAACTCTTGTTGGTGTCCACAGTATTTTACTAGAAAACACTCTGCTAACCATTTGTACACCTCAATGAAATAGGCTGTATAAGTGCTACTTTGCTAATGTCAAGTGTCCAGTTATTCTGGACACCACAATATCACCAAACAGAATCAATACAGTTAAAAATGCAGAAGCTATCGATCAATTTTGAGTCTGATTGTGTATTTGAACTTATGTCCCTAGTCTATTATATTCATACTGAATTTGTATGGTAATTATTTTATCATTATTATTATAGTATGCCTCATACAATAAACTTGATGGAACATGTAACGATGAACATAGTCAAGGATATGTATAATGATAAGATGTGGTGTTGCAGACATAAGTCTAATGAATCTCTTTATCCTCAGCAGCCATGATTGGTGAGAGCAGTTGCATTGGAGAGTACAATGTCCTGCACATTAAAAAAAATACAATAGTGTCAATAATAACTGGAGTGAGTGAGTTACATAGCTATGTCATATCAGCCAATACACAATGCATGTAATGTAAATTCTAGTGTGGGTGTGTTGTATATACTTATAAAAGATCTATGATTTTTATCTCTAGTCAATTATGTAATGAAACACCAAAGGTGTGAACCCTCAGTGGTACTGCACACTAACTCGGTAGTTAACTATAACCTTCTTGTGCATGCGCACTTAAGGTTAATAATAAATTGTAACCACAGCAACAGCCAGCATGCATAGTTAACTATATAGTATGATATGTTTTGTTCAGTCAGGCATTTAAATCAAATAGTTCTTATCACTACACTCGAAAAATACTATTTTTGTCATATCTATAAATTATTAACTTACTTTAAAGATGTTGCTGCTGGCTGATTAGAGCATGATGTATTGACGGAGGCATTGTTTTGTAGATAGCTGCATTTGTGAGCTCCACATTTCTCAGAATGCATAACGTCTTTATAAAATTCAACAATCACACCAGAACGAGCCTTCTCCTCTGCTAAATATTTCTTACATTCCGCTAATTCCTGTTCCATGTTTTGCACCATACTGACGAGGTTCTTGTTCTTGGCTAAAGTGTAGGTAAGAATCATAAGATAATCAGTAAGTTAATAATGACTCACAGTGGGAAGCTTCTAGTTGGGCAGGTATATTCTGAAGTTCTAACTTATATTTATCTCTCTGCTGTTCAGCTTCCTTAAGTTGTCTCTGCATAAACAAATAGTTCTATACATTATGGTTGTATTTATGATACCTTTACTTTATCAAAAGAATAGATTACCTTAGTGGTTTTTAGCATATCTTCACTTTGTTGAAATTGTCCCTTGTTATCTGTCAGGAAATCATTTCCAATTTTGCTAACATCAGAGTTCTCAGTTAACATGGTCAAGCTTTCCCTTCCAAAGAATTCTGTCATGCTACTACGAATTGTGTTGAACTCTGCAGTGAGATCAGTCTCTGTACCACTCTTTTCTGCAGAATTGTTTCTTTCAGTAGCAAGTTCTGACTCCAGTTTTAGTACCAAAGATTCCATGTCTTTGTTATCTTGTAACATCTAAGAATAGTTAGTATAATTCACACTGACATCTCAACATGTATTTGAGACTATTTACCTGCAAATACTGTGTGTCCTTCTTGCTTAGTAGCATCTCCAGTCGATAGCGCTCCTCTGCTAACTGTTCTTTAGTCGCCTCCAAGTCTTCCAGATCAAGTTTCAGGCTAGCAATTGTTTTGATGAAATACTTTTTCTCAGCTACTAACTGAGCGTTTTCTTGTTTGATATTTGCTGCTTGTTTTTCAAGTTGTTGTAGTTTAGCTTTCAGATTGTTCAAGTCCAGAAGATAGGAGTCTTCAGTTTCCTAAATTATAGAAATTAGAGAGAAAATCCAACCTTCACTATTGTTACCAATATTAAACATACCTTAAAATGTGCAGCACTGTGTTCAGCATCTTCCTTTTCTTTAGTCAATCGTTGTATTTTTTCTTCTAGGTTTGTAACCAAATTGGCCAATTCTTCAATCTTGTTTTCATACATGTAGGTGTGAAAGACAGCTTTACCACTTCTTTCAATAAGCTCTGCAATTAGACCTGCACAGTATTTATCACACATTATAGATATGCATTGATGCATTCAGATCAATAACAAAAAGTCACACATTTCTGTTATAATTATATCCACTCACAATCTTTCTTTTCAATCTGTTTCCTTAGACTCAGGTTTGAAATGATGATACCGCTTAGAATTAGGACACATACAACAACTGGAATTCCATTGCTCTATAATATATTGGATAATGTATAATGAAAAAAGGACAAGACATAAACTTACCCATACAAAGTCCTCAAACGTCTCCCATACAATGTAGATATGATCAAAGAGACCCACATAGAATTCTATCATCTTCAATCCTTGAGACATTGTAGAGGTTATTGAAGAGAATTCATCACTGAAGAAAAAGTCAGACTTTTCATTCTTAGCAGCAATAGAATCAGACTCAAGGTTATTGACTTGCTGATTTGAATATCCCATTCCATCATTCTAATGGATAATATTAGTACTGATCAAAGTTGTACATGAAGTATTTCTTAGAACTTACTACTTCAACTGGTTGGCAAAGTGTTGTATGTACTTTAACAGCTCCTGCTTCTATATAACCTTTCTCACCTTCAATCTGCAGAAATATCGAACATTATATAAGACTAAATTTCAATTTGTCATGACTTACTTCTGCTTCCCAGAAATCTATTCCATTGATGTTTACTATGCTGAGAACTTTTACAGCTTCACTTTCTCTATAAGTTAGAAAACCAGGGAAGTGTTCCTCAAATCTAGTCACTGTTAGGCCCTCAAAAATTGTAACTATAAGAATGACAAAAAAATAATACATAAATATTGCACATAGATCAGCGAAATAAATACTCTTACGCGAGCAATCTGTATCGCAGCATTTCCTTGCGTAGATGTTCAAAATAAGTACGCTCCATATAGTGAGCGTTAAATACAGAGTGTTCACTGTCATGGCAGTCGTTTCCTTGATCAAAATTGTTCCTTTCTCGCTTTACTCAAAGCACAGAAATAAATTAGTTCTCACAGAAAATACTCAAGGTATAATCTGTGAATATAGCGTACACGCCTGTTGCTCTTTCACCCCTGCCCGGAATGCCACCTTACTGCTGATGCGTACGGTGATCACCAGGTCGGCTGCGGGGGGAATAGGGATCGCATTGCCCGTCACAATGCTGTCCGTGACGCCATCCACGCTGCTGCCTAGTCCGCTGCTCTTGCTCCTTCCAAGGAGACCCCTGGCTTACTGCCTGGCTCGCAGGCTCGCCCGGGAGACATTTTCATTCCATGCTGGAGCCTTGGACGTCCGACCGCCTTTGATGTGCTTGTCATCAGCCCGCTACAGGAGCTCACCATCGCTCAGGCTGCCCAACACCTGGCCATGCCCTCCAAGTTGGTGTGCGGAGGAAGCTTGCAGCCAACCTCTCAGCTTGCCGCTCTTCCGGGACGGACTTCGTCCCTCTTGTGGCTGAGACACTAGGTGGGTTGGCTGAGGACACCATCCGCACCATCACCATCATCAGCAGGGCCATCGAGAATCGCTGCGGCACTTCTGACTCCACCCCAACTACCAGTCACCTGTTTGGCCGTGTGGCAATTGCTTTATGGCGGGGCAATGCATCGCTGTGGCTCCACCGTCTCCCCACCATACCCCCCTCCCTGGACGGTGTAGCCTGAACTTTTTGTATATTTATTGTCAGTTGTATATATATGCTCACGATCATTTCACTGCAGGCGCTGCGCGCAAAAAATTGGCAGTCGCAGGTGTGTAATTGCTATGCTGATTATGACTCTTGTAAAGACTTTGGCTTTTTTAGCATAAATATTTTGTATTGTGGTTTTTCATTGATGCTGGCTGTTGTTGAAAGTCAAGCTTCTTTCAGAGTCCCTTTGCAGAGAGGACTGCGATACACAAAGTGTAATCTGTATCTGAATGAAAAGTGCAACCAAAAAAAACAATGGCGGGACAACAAATGCTACTAGGAAAAATCACCTACTAAAAATAAAGGTCATATTTTACTTTAGGTCCTATACGCAACGTCGCGCACACTATGCGATCATACCTCGGTGCGAACAATTCACACGAATGCGATAATCCCAAGTTACTCAAGCTTAGAGATTTGTATTAAACTATATTCATAGTGAGGAGACTACTATACATTGGTTGATAATAATAAAATGGACAGTTTCCTACTATGGTTAGTTGGGATATAAAATATTTTTTTAAACTTAGTCTTAAATTGTTCATTGAATTGGTGTATTGAAAAAATAAACAGTGCTAACTGCAAACTCTGTCAAGCAGTTAGGGGCTCCCCCACATTAGATAAAAGTAAATATTGTAGATTGAATTCATAATAAAGAAATGTGACTTTAAATAGTTGAATTTTGTTTTTGATGCTGTGTAATAATATTGTGCTAACCAGGAAAAAAGAAGTAAAATTAAAATTAAAAAAATTCAAGTTGTGTTGCAGCTCTGTGGGTCCTTCATGTCAGGGAACTGGTATCTATCACAATAGTAGCTGTTGTGAACTCTGGGATTAGCAAGAAGCAAGGGGCAATACATTTGATTCAATACCTGGCCTTTTTTGAAGCACGACTTTCTTTCTATGTTTGCAGATCATATCAGGAGAGATAGTGGAAGATTTGAGAAAATAAGTTTAGCAAGACTTGTTGATAGTAATCGCGGCGAGCAGATCATTCAATATTGAATATCGGTGGATTAGGTTGGGGATGCAAGGGTATATATACTGACTGACTGATTTTAGGTAATTATTGGAGGTGCAGTGATCAGCTTTGGTTTGTTTGAAATTGGGTAGTAATCATCATCTGGTGGTTGTCATTTATCACTGAATTCAGAGCATTTGGTATGTTATTTTTTGTCTAAACTTATTCTTCACAGCACCAGACCCCGTATGTCCATAATTCTGCTTATCAATGCCATTTTGAAACAATCTCGTCGTATCTCCTACTTGTCAGGTAGTAAACATTGCTTCCATTTGAGCTAACCAAATGACAGGGTGTGCAGGCCAGAAGGGAAGAAGCTTGATGTTGATAGTGGAAGCAGCAAAGTCACCAATATTGTATTTCTGATTGAATATTGGAGAATACCATTAGCAGTCAGCTAGACTACGATATACACTACCAAGACTAAGATTCAGTTGTATTGTGACTGTTGAACTCTGGAGAGGACACTATTCCCTGCCTGTACAGGGATACTATGAATGTCCTTCCACTTAGGATATATTCAAAATTCAACACGTGATGTGCTTCACTATATTGGAACAGTCACTATGTTCTAAATTAGTTAGGCACTGTGGAATACCAAATGCTATTCTTTGCTTTACTGCGTGGTGTCGGGTATAAACATGGCCTCACTCATCTGATTGGCCATGATGTACATTAACCAGACATCAACTGTGTCTTCTTTTTTGTTGTTTTCATAGCAGGGTGCTTTGTCCTTGCGTTTTAGTTCAAAGTGTAACTACCCTTCTTGGTTATTATTTGAAAAATGGATTGCAAAATGATCTGAATACTTTACTTCCCTAGGACTTATAAAAAAAGCAATCAGAGCATATCAAGATTGAAGAGGAAAACCTTATTTAGGAAAAAGAGAGTAGTAAGATATACAACTCTGCAGGTATTACTGGACACCATGCTTTTTCTCTCTATAATTCACTTTGCTTTTTGCAGTAATGAAGAATACCGCAATCTTCAAATCACGTATAGTTATAGCTAATTTTTCCTCCCTGTACAGATAGTGTACAGAAGGAGTACTTAGAAGACGATGTTGAGGTGGACTGGAAAAGAGAATGGGTAGCTAGCTACTAAATCACAAAATTGGATGTGAAGCCGGCTGTACATGCACATCTAAGTTCACCCGAAGAACAGGTGCCGCTGAAGTATTTATTGGACATTTGAGCTATCTTTAGCACCTCAATTGTTCACAGCATTGGCAAATCTCTGCAATGGGCAATGCAATACAGATGGCATCATTGGTGGACCATTATAATGATGACTTGGCCTCAATGGGAAAACCCGGAATGCTGGAATGAGTTAATTATGAAGAAGGCATTTGAGGCAGTAGATTCTGAAAGAACAGCAAAGTCAATAGGCTTCAACTGGATATATATGGGGGAAATTACCTCAAAACAAGCTGTTATGTCTGTGAACTTCAAAGTTGTTCTTAGTCTCATACAATCCTTTATACTATTCAAACTCTTGTTGGTGTCCACAGTATTTTACTAGAAAACACTCTGCTAACCATTTGTACACCTCAATGAAATAGGCTGTAATGGGTAAGTGCTACTTTGCTAATGCCAAGTGTCCAGTTATTCTGGACACCACAATATCACCAAACAGAATCAATACAGTTAAAATGCAGAAGCTATCGATCAATTTTGAGTCTGATTGTGTATTTGAACTTATGTCCCTAGTTTGTTATATTCATACTGAATTTGTATGGAAATTATTTTATCATTATTATTTTAGTATGCCTCATACAATAAACTTGATGGAACATGTAACGATGAACATAGTCAAGGATATGTATAATGATAAGATTGGTGTTGCAGACATAAGTCTAATGAATCTCTTTATCCTCAGCAGCCATGATTGGTGAGAGCAGTTGCATTGGAGAGTACAATGTCCTGCACATAAAAACAATACAATAGTCTCAATAATAACTGGAGTAAGTGAGTTACATAGCTATATGTCAGATCAGTCAATACAATGCATGTAATTTAAATTCTAGTGGGTGTGTTGTATATACTTATGAAAGATCTATGATTTTTATCTCTAGTCAATTATGTAATGAAGCACCAAAGGTGTGAACCCTCAGTGGTACTGTACACTAACTCGGTAGTTATTACTACTATAACCTTCTTGTGCATGCGCACTTAAGGTTAATAATAAATTGTAACCACAGCAACAGCCAGCATGCATAGTTAACTATATAGTATGATATGTTTTGTTCAGTCAGGCATTTAAATCAAATAGTTCTTATCACTACACTCGAAAAATACTATTTTTGTCATATCTATAAATTATTAACTTACTTTAAAGATGTTGCTGCTGGCTGATTAGAGCATGATGCATTGATGGAGGCATTGTTTAGTAGATAGCTGCATTTGTGAGCTCCACATTTCTCAGAATGCATAACGTCTTTATAAAATTCAACAATCACATCAGAACGTGCCTTCTCCTCTGCTAAATATTTCTTACATTCCGCTAATTCCTGTTCCATGTTTTGCACCATACTGACGAGGTTCTTGTTCTTGGCTAAAGTGTAGGTAAGAATCATAAGATAATCAGTAAGTTAATAATGACTCACAGTGGGAAGCTTCTAGTTGGGCAGGTATATTCTGAAGTTCTAACTTATATTTATCTCTCTGTTGTTCAGCTTCCTTAAGTTGTCTCTGCATAAACAAATAGTTCTATACATTATGGTTGTATTTATGATACCTTTACTTTATCAAAAGAATAGATTACCTTAGTGGTTTTTAGCATATCTTCACTTTGTTGAAATTGTCCCTTGTTATCTGTCAGGAAATCATTTCCAATTTTGCTAACATCAGAGTTCTCAGTTAACATGGTCAAGCTTTCCCTTCCAAAGAATTCTGTCATGCTACTACGAATTGTGTTGAACTCTGCAGTGAGATCAGTCTCTGTACCACTCTTTTCTGCAGAATTGTTTCTTTCAGTAGCAAGTTCTGACTCCAGTTTTTGTACCAAAGATTCCATGTCTTTGTTATCTTGTAACATCTAAGAATAGTTAGTATAATTCACACTGACATCTCAGCATGTATTTGAGACTATTTACCTGCAAATACCGTGTGTCCTTCTTGCTTAGTAGCATCTCCAGTCGATAGCGCTCCTCTGCTAACTGTTCTTTAGTCGCCTCCAAGTCTTCCAGATCAAGTTTCAGGCTAGCAATTGTTTTGATGAAATACTTTTTCTCAGCTACTAACTGAGCGTTTTCTTGTTTGATATTTGCTGCTTGTTTTTCAAGTTGTTGTAGTTTAGCTTTCAGATTATTCAAGTCCAGAAGATAGGAGTTTCCAGTTTCCTAAATTATAGAAATTCGACAGAAAATGCAACCTTCACTATTGTTACCAATATTTATTAACATACCTTAAAATGTGCAGCACTGTGTTCAGCATCTTCCTTTTCTTTAGTCAATCGTTGTATTTTTTCTTCTAGGTTTGTAACCAAATTGGCCAATTCTTCAATCTTGTTTTCATACATGTAGGTGTGAAAGACAGCTTTACCACTTCTTTCAATAAGCTCTGCAATTAGACCTGCACAGTATTTATCACACATTATAGATATGCATTGATGCATTCAGATCAATAACAAAGAGTCACACATTTTTGTTATAATTATATCCACTCACAATCTTTCTTTTCAATCTGTTTCCTTAGACTCAGGTTTGAAATGATGATACCGCTTAGAATTAGGACACATACAACAACTGGAATTCCATTGCTCTATAATAATATATGGATAATGTATAATGAAAGAAAGGACAAGACATAAACTTACCCATACAAAGTCCTCAAACGTCTCCCATACAATGTAGATATGATCAAAGAGACCCACATAGAATTCTATCATCTTCAATCCTTGAGACATTGTCGAGGTTATTGAAGAAAATTCGTTACTGAAGAAAAAGTCAGACTTTTCATTCTTAGCAGCAATAGAATGAGACTCAAGATTATTGACTTGCTGATTGGAATATCCCATTCCATCATTCTAATGGATAATATTAGTACTGATCAAAGTTGTACATGAAGTATTTCTTAGAACTTACTACTTCAACTGGTTGGCAAAGTGTTGTATGTACTTTAACAGCTCCTGCTTCTATATAACCTTTCTCACCTTCAATCTGCAGAAATATCGAACATTATATAAGACTAAATTTCAATTTGTCATGACTTACTTCTGCTTCCCAGAAATCTATTCCATTGATGTTTACTATGCTGAGAACTTTTACAGCTTCACTTTCTCTATAAGTTAGAAAACCAGGGAAGTGTTCCTCAAATCTAGTCACTGTTAGGCCCTCAAAAATTGTAACTATAAGAATGACAAAAAAATAATACATAAATATTGCACATAGATTAGCGAACTATACTCTTACGCGAGCAATCTGTATCGCAGCATTTCCTTGCGTAGATGTTAAAAATAAGTACGCTCCATATAGTGAGCGTTAAATACAGAGTGTTCACTGTCATAGCAGTCGTTTCCTTGATCAAAATTGTCCCTTTCTCACTTTACTCAAAGCACAGAAATAAATTAGTTCTCACAGAAAATACTCAAGGTATAATCTGTGAATATAGCGTACACGCCTGTTGCTCTTGAAAACGCTACTTACCGCGCTGCGCGCACTAAATTGACAGTCGCAGGTGTGTAATTGCTATGCTGATTATGACTCTTGTAAAGAATTTGTCTTTTTTTAGCATATATTTTGTATTGTGGTTTTTCATTGATGTTGGCTGTTGTTGAAAGTCAGGTTTCTTTCAGAGTCCCTTTGCAGAGAGGACTGCGATACACAAAGTGTAATCTGTATCTGAATGAAGAGTGCAAAACTACAACAACAACAATTGAGGGACAGCAAGTGCTACTAGGAAAAATCACACACCAAAAATAAAGGCCACTTTTTACTTTAGGTTTTCTATACGCAAGGTCGCGTTCACTCGCGATCATAGCAGTTTCATACCTCGGTGCGAACAATTTACACGAATGCGATAATCCCAAGTTACTCAATTTTAGAGTTTTGTATTAAACTATATTCATAGTGAGGAGACTAAAAATTAACAGTGCTAACTGCAACTCTGTCAAGAAGTAGGGGCTGCTATGGACAAAAGTGAATATTGTAGATTGAATTCATAATAAAGAAATGTGACTTTAAATAGTTGAATTTTGTTTTTGATGCTGTGTAATAATTGTGCTAACCTGAAAAAAAGAAGTAAAATTAAAACTCTGTGGGTCCTTCATGACAGGGAACTGGTATCTACCACAATACTAGCTGTTGTGAACTCTGGGATTAGCAATAAGCAAGAAGCAATACATTTGATTCAATACCTGGCCTTTTTTTAAGCATGACTCTCTTTCTGTGTTTGCAGATCATATCAGGAGAGATAGTGGAAGATTTGAGAAAATAATTTTAGCAAGACTTGTTGATAGTAATCGCTGAGAGCAGATCATTCAATATTGAATATCGGTGAATTAGGTTGGGGATGCAAGGGTATATTGACTGACTGGTTTTAGGTAGTTATATGGAGGTGCAGTGATCAGCTTTGGTTTGTTTGAAATTGGGTAGTAATAGTCATCTGGTGGTTGTCATTTATCGCTGAATTCAGAATATTTGGCATGTTATTTTTTGTCTAAACTTATTCTTCACAGCACCAGACCCCGTATGTCCATAATTCTGCTTATCAATGCCATTTTGGAACAATCTCGTCGTATCTCCTACTTGTCAGGTAGTAAACATTGCTTCCATTTGAGCTAACCAAATGACAGGGTGTGCAGGCTAGAAGGGAAGAAGCTTGATGTTGATAGTAGAAGCAGCATCTATTGGTGAGGTGGGATGATGTTGTTATGGTGCTTCAAAGCATTGTTCAGTCACCAATATTGTTTTTCTGATTGAATATTGGAGAATACCATGAGCAGTCAGATAGACTACGATATACACTACCAAGACTAAGATTCAGTCGAGATGCTACTGATTGTGAGAACATGGCTGGTGTAGTTTTTGTATTGTGACTGTTGAACTCTGGTCTTTTTCAGAGAGGACACTATTCCCTGCCTGTACAGGGATACATGAATGTCCTTCCACTTAGGATATATTCAAAATTCAACACGTGATGTGTTGGAACAGTCACTATGTTCTAAATTAGTTAGGCACTGCAGAATACCAAATACTATTCTATGCTTTACTGTGTCGTGTCAGGTATAAACATGGCCTAACTCATCTGATTGGCCATGATGTACATTAACCAGACATCAACTGGGTCTTTTTTTTTGTTTTCATAGCAGGGTGCTTTGTCCTTGAGTTTTAGTTCAAAGTGTAACTACCCTTCTTGGTTATTATTTGAAAAATGGATAGCAAAATGATCTGAATACTTTACTTCCCTAGGACTTATAAAAAAAGCAATCAGAGCATATCAAGATTGAAGAGGAAAACCTTATTTAGAAAAAGGAGAGTAGTAAGAGAGATACAACTCTGCAGGTATATTACTGGACACCATGCTTTTTCTCTCTATAATTCACTTTGTTTTTTGCAGTAATGAAGAGTACCGCAATCTTCAAATCATATTAGTTATAGCTAATTTTTCCTCCCTGTACAGATAGTGTATAGAAGGAGTACTTAGAAGATGATATTGAGGTGGATATCCTGGGGGTGTGGGGCCGCCCTCCAAGGGGTTGGGTGAGATCCCCAGAGAACAAGAGAGAAGAGTCAAGAGAAGAGAAAAGAAGAAGTCAGAGAACATTTGAGAACTAGAATTGTGTGTATCAGTAGTTGGGTGTCATGTCATAATAGTGTATCAGTTGTTGTAGGTCAAGTCATGGTTTATTGTAGTTTCAGTTGAGTTTTATGTCAGCCGTATCCTGTCGGTAAAGTACCTCCCAGATGCGGGTTCGTGAGCATGCGTAGTCCAGAACTTAAAGGGGCTGCGTATTGTACATTGTGTCAGTTCAGTCTTAGTTTAAGAATTAATCCTTTTAAAAGTTTATACGAGTGTCTGTCACGGATCAGCTTAGCTGTACCCTGGGCCTCGGTGAGCTACTGGATTCTGGTGGCAGTGATACCATCCCATCAGTTCGACGGGTCTCGATTCGTGGAGTGTCTGCGTTTCCCTTTGAGCTTTCGGGATAACCCCCTTTCTGTCTGCCTACCGCGGAACGTTCGGGATTAAAACCCCAAGCAACCCCACAATGGGTAGCTAGCTACTAAATTACAAGATTGGATGTGAAGCCGGCTGTACATGCACATCTAAGTTCACCCGAAGAACAGGTACCGGTGAAGTATTTATTGGACATTTGAGCTATCTTTAGCACCTCAATTGTTCACAGCATTGGCAAATCTCTGCAGTGGGCAATGCAATACAGATGGCATCATTGGTGGACCATTATAATGATGACTTGGCCTCAATGGGAAAACCCGGAATGCTGGAATGAGTTAATTATAAAGAAGGCATTTTGAGGCAGTAGATTCTGAAAGAACAGCAAAGTCAATAGGCTTCAACTGGATATATACGGGGGAAATTACCTCAAAACAAGCTGTTATGTCTGTGAACTTCACTCACAGCATGGTTAAAGAAGGCATGCAGAAAGAAAGAGCTCCTATTTTTAATTGGCTCATTAGTCATGTGTGTAAGTAGTGTGAGCCAGCCACTTGGTCTCTTCCTTGTAGAGGCTTCAACAACGGTAATTGTTTCATTTGTGTTAAGGTATCAGCTCATTCAGACATAGCTAGAGTAATAGTTTCAGTTTGAATGAAGGAGTTATTGCTTAGAAAGGAAGTATGTATACAGCTTGGATTACTCCATTGATTAGAGTAGCCATTGCAGCAGTGAAGTGAGGACTCAAAGATGCCACTGCATAAATATTGGGAAGATAGAAAAGTAATGCTACTAAGACTCCAAGAACTAACTAGCTTAAATATTTTCAAAAGTTTCAGCAGCTGAACAATTAGTAATTCAACTTGATCTGATCAACATATCACCCTATATGATCACTGGGTTATATAGTTCTGTTACTGTATGGTATCTAGTGTGTAAAGAGAGGGAGAAGTAGTTTGGGTGAGTAGGCAGGTTTCCATCACAAGCGTTGGAGTTATAAAGGAGATAAGTTAACATGAGATTAATGAATAGCATTTAAGTTAACTTGTGCCCAAAAATAATTCATATCAAAGGCAGGAATTGCACTGTCCCTGCCAATTATAGTTAGTAAGTGCAAAATAATTTCAGGTCTATGCAATTCAATCCAAAGTTGTTCTTAGTCTCATACAATCCTTTATACTATTCAAACTCTTGTTGGTGTCCACAGTATTTTACTAGAAAACACTCTGCTAACCATTTGTACACCTCAATGAAATAGGCTGTAATGTGGTAAGTGCTGCTTTGCTAATGTCAAGTGTCCAGTTATTCTGGACACCACAATATCACCAAACAGAATCAATACAGTTAAAATGCAGAAGCTATCGATCAATTTTGAGTCTGATTGTGTATTTGAACTTATGTCCCTAGTTTATTATATTCATACTGAATTTGTATGGTAATTATTTTATCATTATTATTATAGTATGCCTCATACAATAAACTTGATGGAACATGTAACGATGAACATAGTCAAGGATATGTATAATGATAAGATTGGTGTTGCAGACATAAGTCTAATGAATCTCTTTATCCTCAGCAGCCATGATTGGTGAGAGCAGTTGCATTGGAGAGTACAATGTCCTGCACATAAAAAAAATACAATAGTGTTAAATAATAACTGGAGTAAGTGAGTTACATAGCTATGTCAGATCAGCCAATACACAATGCATGTAATTTAAATTCTAGTGTGGGTGTGTTGTATATACATACTTATGAAAGATCTATGATTTTTATCTCTAGTCAATTATGTAATGAAGCACCAAAGGTGTGAACCCTCAGTGGTACTGTACACTAACTCGGTAGTTATTACTACTACTACAACCTTCTTGTGCATGCGCACTTAAGGTTAATAATAAATTGTAACCACAGCAACAGCCAGCATGCATAGTTAACTATATAGTATGATATGTTTTGTTCAGTCAGGCATTTAAATCAAATAGTTCTTATCACTACACTCGAAAAATACTATTTTTGTCATATCTATAAATTATTAACTTACTTTAAAGATGTTGCTGCTGGCTGATTAGAGCATGATGCATTGATGGAGGCATTGTTTAGTAGATAGCTGCATTTGTGAGCTCCACATTTCTCAGAATGCATAACGTCTTTATAAAATTCAACAATCACATCAGAACGTGTCTTCTCCTCTGCTAAATATTTCTTACATTCCGCTAATTCCTGTTCCATGTTTTGCACCATACTGACGAGGTTCTTGTTCTTGGCTAAAGTGTAGGTAAGAATCATAAGATAATCAGTAAGTTAATAATGACTCACAGTGGGAAGCTTCTAGTTGGGCAGGTATATTCTGAAGTTCTAACTTATATTTATCTCTCTGCTGTTCAGCTTCCTTAAGTTGTCTCTGCATAAACAAATAGTTCTATACATTATTGTTGTATTAATGATACCTTTACTTTATCAAAAGAATAGATTACCTTAGTGGTTTTTAGCATATCTTCACTTTGTTGAAATTGTCCCTTGTTATCTGTGAGGAAATCATTTCCAATTTTGCTAACATCAGAGTTCTCAGTTAACATGGTCAAGCTTTCCCTTCCAAAGAATTCTGTCATGCTACTACGAATTGTGTTGAACTCTGCAGTGAGATCAGTCTCTGTACCACTCTTTTCTGCAGAATTGTTTCTTTCAGTAGCAAGTTCTGACTCCAGTTTTTGTACCAAAGATTCCATGTCTTTGCTATCTTGTAACATCTAAGAATAGTTAGTATAATTCACACTGACATCTCAACATGTATTTGAGACTATTTACCTGCAAATACTGTGTGTCCTTCTTGCTTAGTAGCATCTCCAGTCGATAGCGCTCCTCTGCTAACTGTTCTTTAGTCGCCTCCAAGTCTTCCAGATCAAGTTTCAGGCTAGCAATTGTTTTGATGAAATACTTTTTCTCAGCTACTAACTGAGCGTTTTCTTGTTTGATATTTGCTGCTTGTTTTTCAAGTTGTTGTAGTTTAGCTTTCAGATTGTTCAAGTCCAGAAGATAGGAGTTTTCAGTTTCCTAAATTATAGAAATTAGAGAGAAAATGCAACCTTCACTATTGTTACCAATATTAAACATACCTTAAAATGTGCAGCACTGTGTTCAGCATCTTCCTTTTCTTTAGTCAATCGTTGTATTTTTTCTTCTAGGTTTGTAACCAAATTGGCCAATTCTTCAATCTTGTTTTCATACATGTAGGTGTGAAAGACAGCTTTACCACTTCTTTCAATAAGCTCTGCAATTAGACCTGCACAGTATTTATCACACATTATAGATATGCATTGATGCATTCACATCAATAACAAAAAGTCACACATTTCTGTTATAATTATATCCACTCACAATCTTTCTTTTCAATCTGTTTCCTTAGACTCAGGTTTGAAATGATGATACCGCTTAGAATTAGGACACATACAACAACTGGAATTCCATTGCTCTATAATATATGTATATGGATAATGTATAATGAAAAAATGGACAAGACATAAACTTACCCATAAAAAGTCCTCAAACGTCTCCCATACAATGTAGATATGATCAAAGAGACCCACATAGAATTCTATCATCTTCAATCCTTGAGACATTGTAGAGGTTATTGAAGAGAATTCATCACTGAAGAAAAAGTCAGACTTTTCATTCTTAGCAGCAATAGAATCAGACTCAAGATTATTGACTTGCTGATTTGAATATCCCATTCCATCATTCTAATGGATAATATTAGTACTGATCAAAGTTGTACATGAAGTATTTCTTAGAACTTACTACTTCAACTGGTTGGCAAAGTGTTGTATGTACTTTAACAGCTCCTGCTTCTATATATAACCTTTCTCACCTTCAATCTGCAGAAATATCGAACATTATATAAGACTAAATTTCAATTTGTCATGACTTACTTCTGCTTCCCAGAAATCTATTCCATTGATGTTTACTATGCTGAGAACTTTTACAGCTTCACTTTCTCTATAAGTTAGAAAACCAGGGAAGTGTTCCTCAAATCTAGTCACTGTTAGGCCCTCAAAAATTGTAACTATAAGAATGACAAAAAAATAATACATAAATATTGCACATAGATTAGCGAACTATACTCTTACGCGAGCAATCTGTATCGCAGCATTTCCTTGCATAGATGTTCAAAATAAGTACGCTCCATAAAGTGAGCGTTAAATACAGAGTGTTCACTGTCATGGCAGTCGTTTCCTTGATCAAAATTGTCCCTTTCTCGCTTTACTCAAAGCACAGAAATAAATTAGTTCTCACAGAAAATACTCAAGGTATAATCTGTGAATATAGCGTACACGCCTGTTGCTCTTGAAAACGCTACTTACCGCGCTGCGCACACTAAATTGGCAGTCGCAGGTGTGTAATTGCTATGCTGATTATGACTCTTGTAAAGAGTTTGGCTGTTTTTAGCATATATTTTGTATTGTGGTTTTTCATTGATGTTGGCTGTTGTTGAAAGTCAGGTTTCTTTCAGAGTCCCTTTGCAGAGAGGACTGCGATACACAAAGTGTAATCTGTAATGAAGAGTGCAAAACTACAACAACAATATCTGCGAGACAGCAAGTGCTACTAGGAAAAATCACACACCAAAAATAAAGGCCACTTTTTACTTTAGGTCCTATACGCAACACGTCCCGTTCACTCCGATCATAGCAGTTTCATACCTCGGTGCGAACAATTTACACGAATGCGATAATCCCAAGTTACTCAAGTTTAGAGATTTGTATTAAACTATATTCATAGTGAGGAGACTACTATACATTGGTTGAATTGAATTGGTGTATTGAAAAAATAAACATTGCTAACTGCAAACTCTGTCAAGAAGTAGGGGCTATGGGGACCTTAACCCCCCACATTAGGTAAAAGTGAATATTGTAGATTGAATTCATAATAAAGAAATGTGACTTTAAATAGTTGAATTTTGTTTTTGTGATGCTGTGTAATAATTGTGCTAACCTGAAAAAAAGAAGTAAAATTAAAATTAAAAAAATTCAAGTTGTGTTGCAGCTCTGTGGGTCCTTCATGACAGGGAACTGGTATCTACCACAATACTAGCTGTTGTGAACTCTGGGATTAGCAATAGGCAAGAGGCAATACATTTGATTCAATACCTGGCCTTTTTTGAAGCATGACTCTTATTCTATGTTTGCAGATCATATCAGGAGAGATAGTGGAAGATTTGAGAAAATAATTTTAGCAAGACTTGTTGATAGTAATCGCTGAGAGCAGATCATTCAATATTGAATATCGGTGAATTCAGTTGGGGATGCAAGGACTGACTGACTGGTTTTAGGTAGTTATTGGAGGTTCAGTGATCAGCTTTGGTTTGTTTGAAATTGGGTAGTAATCTTCATCTGGTGGTTGTCATTTATCGTTGAATTCAGAATATTTGGCATTTTAATTTTTGTCTAAACTTATTCTTCACAGCACCAGACCCCGTATGTCCATAATTCTGCTTATCAATGCCATTTTGGAACAATCTCGTCGTATCTCCTACTTGTCAGGTAGTAAACATTGCTTCCATTTGAGCTAACCAAATGACAGGGTGTGCAGGCTAGAAGGGAAGAAGCTTGATGTTGATAGTAGAAGCAGCAACTATTGGTGAGGTGGGATGATGTTATGGTGCTTCAAAGCATTGTTCAAGTCACCAATATTGTTTTTCTGATTGAATATTGGAGAATACCATGAGCAGTCAGATAGACTACGATATACACTACCAAGACTAAGATTCAGTCGAGATGATACTGATTGTGAGAACATGGCTGGTGTAGTTTTTGTATTGTGACTGTTGAACTCTGGTCTTTTTCAGGGAGGACACTATTCCCTGCCTGTACAGGGATACATGAATGTCCTTCCACTTAGGATATATTCAAAATTCAACACGTGATGTGTTGGAACAGTCACTATGTTCTAAATTAGTTAGGCACTGCGGAATACCAAATACTATTCTTTGCTTTACTGTGTCGTGTCAGGTATAAACATGGACTAACTCATCTGATTGGCCATGATGTACATTAACCAGACATCAACTGGGTCTCTTTTTTTTCATAGCAGGGTGCTATGTCCTTGAGTTTTAGTTCAAAGTGTAACTACCCTTCTTGGTTATTATTTGAAAAATGGATAGCAAAATGATCTGAATACTTTACTTCCCTAGGACTTATAAAAAAGCAATCAGAGCATATCAAGATTGAAGAGGAAAACCTTATTTAGGAAAAATATACAGGGGGAAATTACCTCAAAACAAGCTGTTATGTCTGTGAACTTCACTCACAGCATGGTTAAAGAAGGCGTGAGGAAAGAAAGAGCTCCTGTTTTTAATTGGCTCATTAGTCATGTGTGTAAGTAGTGTGAGCCGGCCACTCAGTCTCTTCTTTGTAGAGGCTTCAACAACGGTAACTGTTTCATTTGTGTTAAGGTATCAGCTCATTCAGACATAGCTAGAGTAATAGTTTCAGCTTGAATGAAGGAGTTATTGCTTAGAAAGGAAGTATGTATACAGCTTGGATTACTCCATTCATTAGAGTAGCCATTGCAGCAGTGAAATGAGGACTCATAGATGCCACTGCATAAATATTGGGAAGATAGAAAAGTAATGCTACTAAAACTCCAAGAAACTAACTAGCTCAGATTTTCAAACGTTTTTGTAGCTGAACGATTAGTAATTCAACTTGATCTGATCAACATATCACCCTATATGATCACTGGGTATATAGTTTTAGTTACTGCATGGTAACTAGTATGTAAAGAGAGGGAGAAGTAGTTTGGGTGAGTAGGCAGGTTTCCATCACAAGCGTTGGAGTTATAAAGGAGATAAGTTAACATGAGATTAATTAATAGCATTTAAGTTAACTTATGCCCAAAAATAATTCATATCAAAGGAAAAAACTGCACTGTCCCTGCCAATTACATTTAGCAAGTGCAAAACACTTTCAGGTCTACGCAATCCAATCCAATGCTGTTCTTAGTTTCATACAATCCTTTATACTATCCAAACTCTTGTTGGTGTCCACAGTATTTCACTAGAAAACACTCTGCTAACTATTTGTACACCTCAATGAAATAGGCTGACATGTGGCAAGGGCTACTTTGCTAATTCCAAGAGTCCAGTTATTCTGGGCACCACAATATCACCAGCAAGCAGAATCAATATAGTTAAAAATGCAGACGCTATCGATCAATTTTGAGTCTGATTCTGCATTTTGAACATGTCCATAGTCTATTAAATTATTCATACTGAGTTTGTATGGAAATTATCTTATTATTTTTAGTAGCTATGCCTCATACAATAAACTTGATGGAACATGTAACGATGAACATAGTCAAGGATATGTATAATGATAAGATTGGTGTTGCAGACATAAGTCTAATGAATCTCTTTATCCTCAGCAGCCATGATTGGTGAGAGCAGTTGCATTGGAGAGTACAATGTCCTGTACATTAAAAAAAAATACAATAGTCTCAATAATAACTGGAGTAAGTGAGTTACATAGCTATGTCAGATCAGCCAATACACAATGCATGTAATTTAAATTCTAGTCTGGGTGTGTTGTATATTACTAAGTTATGAGAGAACATATTATCTTAGATATAAGATTTTTATCTCTAGTTATTTATGTAATGAATCACCAAAGGTGTGAACCCTCAGCGGTACTGCACACTAACTCGGTAGTTATTACAAAATTATTACACATCAAAAGATCAATTCATTGTCCATTGTAATTAGGTATCAATCAATATAGTTCGACAAATTAAAATGGTACATGTAAATGCTGTCTCCAGAGGGAAGAAGTTAAACAGGCCAGTGACACTCACCTGTATATAAATCTACAGTTAATTGTCAGTAATCTCCAAAACAGAGTGTGACAGAAAGACAGACTGACAGGACGACTACTATAACTCTCTTGTGCATGCACACTTAAGGTTAATAATAAATTGTAACCACAGCAACAGCCAGCATGCATAGTTAATTATATATAGTATATGTTTAGTTCAGTCAGGCATTCAAATCAAATAGTTCTTATCACTACACTCAAAAAATACTATTTTTTGTCGTATCTATATAATTATTAACTTACTTTAAAGATGTTGCTGCTGGCTGGATAGAGTGTGATGTATTGATGGAGGCATTGTTTTGTAGATAGCTGCATTTGTGAGCTCCACATTTCTCTGAATGCATAATGTCTTTATAAAATTCAACAATCACATCAGAACGAGCCTTCTCCTCTGCTAAATATTTCTTACACTCAGCTAATTCTTGTTCCATGTTTTGCACCATACTGACGAGGCTCTTGTTTTTGGCTAAAGTGTAGGTAAGAATCATAAGATAATCAGTAAGTTAATAATGACTCACAGTGGGATGCTTCTAGTTGGACAGGTATATTCTGAAGTTCTAACTTATATTTATCTCTCTGCTGTTCAGCTTCCTTAAGTTGTCTCTGCATAAACAAATAGTTCTATACATTATGGTTGTATTTATGATACCTTTACTTTATCAAAAGAATAGATTACCTTAGTGGTTTTTAGCATATCTTCACTTTGTTGAAATTGTCCCTTGTTATCTGTCAGGAAATCATTTCCAATTTTGCTAACATCAGAGTTCTCAGTTAACATGGTCAAGCTTTCCCTTCCAAAGAATTCTGTCATGCTACTACGAATTGTGTTGAAGTCTGCAGTGAGATCAGTCTCTGTACCACTCTTTTCTTTATTTTCACTCACCTCTGGCTCATGAAAATAAATTAGCCTGCTCTTGAAATATTTCGCCATATCACACTCTGATGCATGTAGTAAGTACTGTAGATATATATATTATATATATATATGGATTGTAACTATGCCCCTTAAGCACAGGCGGCTCTTTTTCTCCAAAAATACAGTTTCAGTTTTTTAGGGCTAGGCTCAAAACTGTGTGAAAGTTACCCAGAAATGCCGGTTGTTTACAAGTCACAAAAGTCTTAGCAAGTGGTTACTATGGCACTAGCCATTTTTAATAGAGAGCTTGTTGGTTTGGTTGTCAAGGGACAATCAGATAGTCAGAATTCCTAAATACTAAAGCTACTACAACTCGGTTTGAGTACAAATTCTGTATTTGTGACTAAAATTATAACAACAAAAAATACTCCCAGCTGAGTACTTGTGGACATAACACAAGATACTGATGATTCAGACAACAGGATGGGTTTAAAAAATAGATGCTGCAGAATTTACCACTACTTTGGAAATTGAGGTAAAAAAAGCAATTCTATATTTTATTTACTAAAATTAAAGGTTAACTACTTTAATACTATAGTTTATGTATAATAGATACAATGAATGAAAAAGAAATAAAATAAACTCTGATAAAATAGTTATTGAAGATGGCTGATCTGGAAAGACAAGTAGTAGGCTGATCATCAGCTGGCCTGGACAGCCTCAATAAACTTTGAAATACAACTATTTTGCAGTATTGAACATTCTGGTTCATCTGAATCAGCTTTTTTTTCGGCTGGCGATGTTTGCTTGTTGACAATCATTTCCATTTGAGACATCAATGGTCTATTGATGGTTCTATCAAGCTATGCTATTTGACTGTATAAAATCTTATCAGTTTTTGGTGTTAAAAGATATATAATCTGCTTAGCATTATCTATTCACTAATAAAGGGGTGAAGTTTACATTGGGCTCCATTTTTGCATTCAATATAGAATGTGTGAACTATATAAGTTATCTTTTCATTCTACAATCAGCTCAAGCCATATATATACAAATAAGGAAACTGCATGCATGCCATATTGGCTCATCATTAATCAATCGGGGGGGGGGGGGGGGGGGGGGGGAGGCAAGGGCCTTGGCTCCCCCTACTTTTGGTCACCATAGGTATAACATATTCTCTATTTGTATTAACTAAATGTTTTGTTCACATTAGCCAATGACTGAAGCAAATGTCAGGAAAGACCAAATAAAATATAATTACTTGTGACTTCTTAAGCACTCTGGTTGGGTAGCTAAAATAACTCCCATATTCCAGAATTCTCAGCTCCCACCCTCCCCCTCCCACCCCCTAATTTTAATTAGACAGAGCCAAAAATGACAGCATTTAGCTATAAATAATTTCATGCTATTTACTCATATCTTTTTTGCCTTGTAGAGATGGTACTTAGCCAAACTTCCCCCCCCTCCCCTCATCCTCACAGGAGATTTTATAGCATCCACATCTACTAGAATAGCCGAACGTGCAGTAACAGAGGATGTCTCAAATACACACTCTGTGTTTGAGTCGAAGAATAAAATGAATTAAACACCAACAGTGGGAGAGGCAGATGTATTCTGTCTCAATAGCTTGGAGAATATCTCCTTACTCTATAACAGGGGTAGATCTAGAGCTAGTGACAGGGAGTGGTCCAAATATAACTAAATAGTCAAACTCATCAATTTTTTTTTGAGTATATATATAGCTAAATGATTTGGGCCCTATTTTAGAATGGAGAGCATTGACCTATGATAATAGTTGCCAGGACTGGTACACTTGTAGCTACAATTTTTTTAAATAAACTTGGTTCAAGCAGGAATGAGGGTGGAGGGGGGGAAGGCTGGCTTCCTATTGGAGACTCCCCCAGTATACTTGACACTATTCTTCTTCCTAGATGGTGGAGTGGAAGGAGAGGCCATAACAGCACATCCATATCTATCTGCTTCAATAAAAAGTTCATTCAGATAAAAACTAATATATTGTGGCAAAGTGTGTACGTATTCTTCACAAGGTATTAATTAGTTGTACCAAGATAATTGGTACAGTGTGTCAATATTGCAACATGAAGTCACTACAGTGCTTCCAGCTTAAGGAGTGGAAACTTTGGGAATTTTGTACAATTACTTAATCTACTATAATTTTTGAAGTGTATATGATGAATGCTTGAAATTTGAAATAACTACTTGCATATTAGTATCATATCAACCTTCCCACAAAATGTTTTTGTGGTTATGTGGTTACTTTTGTGGTAAGAGAGACCTGAAGTGAGAGTTCGTAAACAGACTCCAACCATTTGTATATAGACTGTAGCATATTCCAATAAAGCAATAAAAGCATTAGCATACAGTAACAGTACTAGAGTACATAATAACAGTTCCAGCATTGCCAATTGGCTGAGTCCTGGTAGCTACTCGCTCAGCACATCTAGGATGAGAGGAGTGGTATACTCAGAGTGTCGGATGCCCATGGAGAAGCGTGGAGCAGCTGGCTTTGTGATGGTCACTGTCTCAGGACTGTGAGTTCCAGGGCCAGGCTTCCTAGTGGAATCTGAAGATGGTTTTAGACCAAAAAATGTCAATTGAGTAAAAATCAAGTAGTTCAGATAACCTACTCTATATTTTCACTTATCTAAGTAATGGTCCTAAAGCTTCTTATCCATCTTCCTCTACACAAGCAAGCTCTCTCTTTCTATTTATAGCTAATTACCTTAATTTTTGAATGAAGCAATAAACATTTATGATTAATATTACATTATCGTTCTTCTCGGTCGCTCACCATTGGCGTTAAAGCTTATTATTAGTTGTTGTTTTTTATCATGAACCAAAACAGATGACATTGAGGCAGAAATTATTTATTCTTTAAGGTGTAGTCATGGCAACTCACCACCAGGAATGTTGCTCCTTCCTTGCATGGAAAATGAAGGCGGGTTGCGGGTATAGGTAGTGCTTTTCACTGTGTTGTAAGTGCCAGGTCCTGGAGTCTTAGCAAAATCTTGAGCAAACCCACCAACTTCATTCCTACCAGTCATAGTATAGGCAGCATACTGTCTCTTCACTGGAATGTGGGCTCCTAGCAACTTGGGCAAAGTGTAAGAATTTGAAGAAGGATTGCTGTCTCCTATGGTTATGTATGCAATACTTTATTTTCCAATTTTCTTAACTGCTATAATGTACTTACTCTTTCTGTATCTGGACCTAGACCCCATTGAGTAGCAAGGAGCATGGGCTTCTCCCTGAGGATGAGCCTTCTCAGGACAATAGTCTGACGGAGATGGTGTTTTGAACATACCTACAGAAATCACACAGAGTTAATACAGAACAGAGTGGTATGAAATAGTCATGAATGCTTTCAATTTTTGGTAGCCAAATCTAATACTTCATGATAAGAGGTTCTTGTATCCTTATGAGCCACACACAATACAAAATTCGTTAAATATTTGTGGGCTATTATCAAATCTACAGCTGCTACAGCGTGGATGCAATAAGCTGCTACATTTTACCATAAAACTATCTGCAATATTATGGTATTCATCAAGGTACATTTCTCAAGATTCTGGAATGGAATATAAGTTTGCATACACAAAACCTGAGCATTTCCTTTAGCTACATAAAAGTTTGGTAAATAGGTAGCTAACACTGTGTGTGGCAATTCATTGTCTACCCTTTACACCTAGACAATTGTCATGGCTAATAAACACTATAAGCCCTACCATTGTAGTTTTAGCAAATAAATAAATGAATAAATATGTATATAGCTAATAATATGATCTAGCTAATAATAATTTTAGAACCCGTTGCTATATTGTTACTAGGTGTACTAACTTGGTAAGTGTGCACTATTTTTTGCCTTTAGCCATTTCTGCGAAAATGCTGATAAACAAAGTTGCTAGTGGCAACTGGGCATGCGTAAACGGGATCTAAAATAGTTAGAGCATGCGCGCTTAGGTTCTAAGTGCATATGATAATCTTGACCAGCAGCATCTTACCCATATCCTTGTTTTTTCCCAGCATAGAGTAGTGAGGTGTACCATCTCTGCCAAACCTGGTGTAATGATAGTCTACCATGTACTTGGGTCCAGGACTGCTTTCCTTCTTGAAAACTATAATAGTATCATTGCATATATTTATAGCAATAACCTCAGCGCACAATTTTTTACTGAGGAAGATTATATTGCTTTCCTGCAGTAGTACAAAAACTTGAAGTATACAATGCATTCACATTCATGTGGTAATTCAGAATCAAAAGGGCATTAATTCCATTTAGCTCCACATTATTTTTAAATGGATTTGTTGTACATTACATAAAAAGGTCAGCAAAGAAACACATATCTGAGAACCAAAAATATGAGATCCAAAGTCAAAGCTAGAAGATACTTGTGTCTGTCTGTAGTGTTTGCATGAGAATACACACACATTAGCTACCACCTGTGGCCATTAAATTCTACAGTGGGTTTATTTTGTGAGCATTAGCACACAACTAATTCAAAGTACTACTACATAAACATAACTATATCCAAATACAAAAGGTGATATTTAAATTTTAATTTTTAAATTTCTATACATTAGCACCATTCGTTGGTAAAGAAAATGTGCTAATTTTTCTTTTGACTGATCTGTGTAAGAAAATGCTACCAGAAGAAATCTATATAATACTGTAATACAAAAAAAAATAGTTTTAGCCAGTACATTTAATTTTAAAAAACTCTTAGATCTACTGTAAGATAATTTAGTTAATTTTGGTTTGTTTCGTTCACATAGCTAGCAATAGTTATTAGACATAACTTACAAGAAGATTCTAGTCTATGGCCAAAAGTGTGAGCTGGCATTTGCTTCTTTGTAAAATCATGCTGTTTATAGCCAGTGCAGGGTGGGAGGCCATAAATGCCAGGTCCTGGCCCTACACAGAAGAACAATCACTTCGGAAGTGGTATTAGCTAAACGTTACTAACCCCTTTCCCTGGCATAAATCATGGGGTGTTTCTTCTCTTCTGTCTGCATTTTCCCTCCTAAGTACGGCAAAACGCTGCGAACTATTTTTCCACCCGCGATCCTGCGTATTTTTCGCAGGTTCTGCTGAGGTGACGAATAGTCGACAAAATAAGAGAACTGGCCAATGCGCAAAGGTGCGCTCGAGTGATGCGCAGTAGTGCTACCTTTTACCTACTACTTCTGTCCATTTCACCTTTCGTTGGGTAAGGCGTTCGATTGCGTGAGGCGGGAGAGGGGGGCCGGGGATGTCCAATCACGGCTTGACGTTTGCCGCCACATCAGACACACGTGGCAAACCGCACTTATCTAGTTAGCTACTTCCTCACCGCAGAAATATTAGAATATTTGTATTCTTCTGCGCTCGTTCGCTGTTTTGATAAGGTTGTCGTCGAGAGAGTGGCTGTGTTGCAATGTCCCCTAAACTATACGCTTTATCAATACTAGTGTTTGCAAGTTGTATATCATGGCGCCAAGCTGAAGCAGCTGTAATTTCTATCGACTTTGGGAGTGAATGGATCAAAGTAGCCTTAGTGAAGGTAATGCGAGATACCTGATATTATTACTTTTATTTCAGTGTTTCTGCTCCTGTTGTGCAGCCTGGGGTGCCTATGGAGATAGTTCTCAACAAGTAAGTAAGACACTGGCATGAAGATGGTGGGCATTTTTTAAAACATTGTAGCACACTAAGATGAAGTATGGATTTGCTGGACATGAAGAAATTGAGTTATTTCACAAATAAAAGCTTCAAGTTTTTTGTTTGTTTGTTTTTGTTGTTTTTTATGAGTGCAAATGAAGTGAATTGACACATTAGTGTATGGGCATCTTTTATTATTTGTGGTATGATTCAGTGAGCACTGAGATAACTAGTTCTGTGCTATCGTAGAGAGTCCAAGAGGAAGACTGCAGCTGTGGTATCCCTCAGGAATGATGACAGACTGATAGGAGGTCCTGCTCTGAACACGGTAAGGAATAGCTATTAAATACAGGTGAATAATTTTCCGTTGTGTCTGTATTCATTGGAGCTTGAATATGAGACATCACCATTTATATCTCATTGTACATACATAGCTGTTATTTGCATTGGATGGCTCTAGCTGAAGCAATTTGAGTGGACTAGTTCAGATGTGAGCACCATCTCAGTAGCAGATCTTTTTGTTACTATTGTGGTTTTCTGTTTTTGTTTTTTTTCCTTTGTATTTTTGTGTATTCAATACTTTTATATTGAACACATAACCACTGGGGAACTCACCATATGTGACCGTCTACAGGAAAACCGGGCACAACGCGGCACCCTTCGAAAAAAAATTGTTTGCACTTACAGAGTTGTCAGCGTCCAGATATTGAGCTCTCCAAGTTTTATCGTCGTAGCTTAAGTTGTTCCCACTATAATAGACCTAACGGTTCCCTTCCGTCGGCTTGAAATAATACATTTTTAAGAAATCGATCGATCTTTTCTCGATATTTACGCACGCCGCGTTGTGCCCGGTTTTCCTGTAGACGGTCACATATACAGGTGGGATTTAAAACACTCAATACATTTTGGCCTTGGTAACAATTTATCCTTTCGCTCTTGTTGTTGTTGTTGTGTGTGCAGGCTGTGAAGTACCCCAAGAGTGCCTATCGCTATCTCCAGCTTCTGGTGGGCCAAAAGTTTGACAGTGCAATGGTGAATCAGTACAGGAAGTGGTTCCCTTTCTACGACCTCAAAAAGGATGAGGACAGAGGTGAGAGACTCTGATAGGATGGTAGTAGTAGTAGTAGTAGTAGTAGTAGTAGTGATGTACATGACCAACTTGGGGGGGGGGGGGGGGGGGGGGGGGGGGGGAGAAGAGCAGATTAATTAAGGAAGCAATGGGAGAAGTGTTGTACTATGAAATTACTGTGTCCAGCATCAAACAACAAAATACGACGTTTGTCCTGAGGGAGGAAGTCAGGTGGCACACACCACTGATTATGAGTGTGGGCATATTGAATGTAAAGCTGGGATACCATTGGGAGTAATGAAATTGAAACCACTGGGTTAAACTTTTGTATCTTATTAGTAACAGGACTTGGTTTTAAGCTAATACATGACTTCTTTGCATCATCAACAATTGGAGAATACACTTCAATTTTAGAGTGCGAAAGTATCTTACTCTATGAAACTTTTTTTAGTGGATATTTATTTGTTGGTATTTGATCAGCTCTCTTTGTTTTGAAAAAGTGTGAATAGTAAAAAATGACTGTTTACGGCTAGCTCACTTATCATTTGTGCTGAAGCACAACACTAGTTAGTTATTATATATACATAGTACTTATTACATGAGTCAGAGTGTGATATGGCGTAATATTGAACAGGCTAATAATTTATTTTCATGAGCCAGAGTCGAGTGAAAATAAAGCCTGAGAGTGAAATTTCTAGCCATATCACTCTGATGAGTGTAATAAGTGGTTTATTCTACCCTAGATATCTTCACTGCTGTAATTAGTACTAGATGATAGGTAACTCACAAGTTGGTTGTAGGGGCTCCCCACCCCCCTCCCCAGCTGATATTTTAGCTGCTGCTCTAACCCGGGTTGAGTAGTTAAAAACCAAGAAAATTGGCAAGTTTGGCCGGTTGCTATAACTACAAGGGTAATGAGCTTGCTCAGTACAGAGTGAAATATCTGAGTCACGAGTCATGTACCTAAAGATATCATTGTGAATATATCTAGGGTGGAATATATATATATATATATTCAAGAGGTGGTTGATACTATTAGTAGCTATGTAGGTTGTAGTGCTGTGTATTACTGTTAATTGGTTAGTTTTTATTCTGTCATATTTTCCTCCTATAATGCGTATGTATAATTTATTTATATATGTTTTGCACTAATTATGTATATATAATTTAATTATATATGTTTTGCACTATTTACATTCCCTTACTTTGATTGTTTACAGGAACCGTTCTCTTTCAGCATGACAAGTAAGTATATTGTCTGTCATTTCTATCTGTGTGTGTGTGTGTGCGCGCCTGGATTTGATGTTGACAGGACAAATGTCCCACCAATGGAACCTTTAGTCTGCTCAGAGCGGAAAGTGGACTGTTAGAATTGTCAGTTTATGTAAAATTTACTTTTCCGCCTATTTAGAAAGAATTGAAAGTTGTCCTACTGATCTATCACTTGACCTGGCATTTTGTCAGGCGGAATTTATTTGCCGTATTGAATCTGCTCTGTGTGTTACAATGGTGTTTATTCGTGGTGTAGAGAAACTGTCTATTCTCCGGAAGAACTCATCGCCATGCTTCTGAACAATTCCAGACACAGTGCTGAGGATTATGCAGGTGAAAAAGTCACATAGGGGATATCATACTGGGAGGGAGGACACGGATGTTGTTGTGGGTGTGGTTTTAGGGACTTTACAACCATCCACGTCAGTAGTCTGGTGATCTTTGCCATTCACTTTGTATAACAATTAAAAGATGGAAAAAATTGAAGTATTTTCTGCCTGCATTCCTTTTCGTTTTTTTGTTTTTCAGGTAAAACCATTTCATGTCCCCTTCCCTTCCACTCTATTGTTATGTTGGTGTAGTTGTTGTTGTTGTTGTTGTTTAGTTTGTCTAATGGAGTATGTTATTCTTTAGGAGTTCCTATTCGTGACGTAGTCATCACTGTACCCACCTTCTTCAACCAGGCACAAAGAAAAGTCATTCTTCAGTAAGCAACAGATCTCAAAATTGAGGAGAAGGTGGATGGAGGGGATGAGTGTGTGGGTTGTGGGATATAAATTTTGAGGAGGAGGAGGGGGGGGGGGGGGGGGGGGATTCAAAGTCACTTGATTATTTTTCCTTGTTTTTGTTTGGGTAGAGAGGTATACAAGAAATGACCACGTGTGCAAGGTAGCTTGAAGATTGTTATTTCAGCATATGTTTAGATTCCGAGTGAGTGTAGCTTCAGTGATGCAGAATGAGTATCTACAATACTTAGATTTAGCTTGAGGTTTCAGTTCATTTAAACGGAATGTAAATGCACTATTTATTGCTTTATGTTTCTAACCTTTTACTGCTATTTCATCTCCCTACTCTCCATCTACGTATCTCACAGTGCAGCGTCTCTGGTGGGCCTCAATGTGCTACAGCTTATGAGCAACAGTGCTGCAGGTATGTGTGTGTTTGTGTGCTACTTTTGTTCAGAGTGCACTACAATATGAGCAGTCTTAACATGGAACATGTTACATGGCATTCATAAAATTCTGCACTATTAATATTATTTCTTCTTCTCCCTGTTCTGTTTTCTGCTCGCATCCAGCTGCTCTCAACTATGGTCTATTTCGGCAGGCATCGTTCAACACCACGCCCCACTATGTCGTGTTCTACGACATGGGAGCAGCCAGCACCACCGCCACTATAGTTGGTAAGAGAAGCAGTGATTGATATACTGTTGGTGGTTTTATTTGTGTTAATAGTAGTAGTATAGGTACAGACGTGGAGGTTGGTAGGGGATATACACAAACAAGGGGCAAAGGCTTGAGGATAGTATAAGTCACGTACTGACTGAACGAAGTGGTGCAACTGACTTGTTGGCTCTAGGCTATAGGAAACGCGTAAAAACTAATTTTGATTGGACTTCCATTATTCACCTCCTAGGAGATGGCTATGAAGTACGTTCATTGCAAGTTGAGCAATCTGATTGGACTGTTTAAGCAAACCATGATACAGTTGTATATAATCACTGAGGGAATGGTAATAAAAAATTCTAGGCCCAGTAGCCATCCAGAAACATGATGTGAGGGATTCCTAAGCATGTCTGGCATAATTGATCACAGGACCAATATAACTCCAAGATGTTCTCTCACCACTTACTCTTGTTGGATCACTATACTCTATAGAATGATGTATTCATGTAGCCGGCCATCAGCCAAGTCTGGCACCTTGTCAATTACACTTACATAAGTGCTAATGGTATTCTAATATGCATGACATTAACTGTATTTCTTTTCCAAGAATTATGCTCTTTATAAAGGATTCTAAAGCACATCTCATTTAGCTAATTGCTCTGGATTGAGTCCCTGAATCTGTGATACTTCTGTTGTACTGATCAATCACCAACTGTTGTTGTTTTTGCTATTGTTTTATTATTATTTTATTGTTATTTATTATTTTATTGTTATTTATTATTTTATTTAGAGTATCGCAAGGTTCAGGTGAAAGAGGGTACTATTGCAAACGTCCATCCGCAGCTTGTTGTGAAAGGGTCAGGGTTCAGCAGACGACTAGGAGGACTTGAGATTGACATCAGACTGCAACAGCATCTGGCAAAACAGTTTCAGGTAAAGGGTCTTAAACCGTATTTTGATAAGTTTTGAAACATTGCTATGTACACTGTAATGCACACCTTAAACATTATGCGATAATTAGTTACATTTTCTTTTTCTTCCCTCTAAAGGCTCAAGGCAAGACACGCACCAATGTGTTTGAGTCTCCCAGAGCTATGGCCAAACTTCTCAAGGAGGCACAGAGAGTCAAGCAAGTCCTCAGTGCAAACACAGACCACTATGCGCAGGTGTGTGAGGGGGTGTGGTGATGTGGATAAATGGTTATTTTAGTCCAGTTTTTTAGAAGGAAAGAAAAATGTGTCAATGTAGACCCACTCGTATAACGTATGACAAGTCACGTATGAAACACGTGTAGAGTCTATTTCGAATAATGCTATAGCTAACTTACTGCCTAAACCTTGTGCGAACAAAAAAGGCCAATTCAGTCCCAAGTTTCTAGTTATTTGTATGTTTCACTTAAAAGGTTTCCATTGGTGTTCATTGATCCCAGCTGCTTTGAACGAACAATTTTAGGTATACATTTTTTTTGTACTGCTTGTGTAAACCATGTTTTTAATAATGATGTCACAGATTGAGGGTCTCCTGGATGATATTGATTTCCGGCTTAAAGTGACAAGGGCGGAGCTTGAAGAGATGTGTGCAGACCTGTTTGACAGGATCGGGCACCCGATCAAGCAGGCCCTGCAGGCTGCGGACATGACCATGGTAAGGAGAACACGTTGTTGAGCCTACAGCAAGTATTGAATTATCACTTTATTAAACATTAAAAATTTGGTGTGTTACTTGATATCCTCCTTTAGGCAATTTCAATGACATCTTTGGTTAAGACTGAATCTTTTCCAAGCTGCCAGTTGATTTTTATATTATTAGGAAAGGGTTGGGTCAGTTCTGTATGTGTATTTGGCCCAGGAAGATTAAATTCACCCACATATGTGCATGTTCACCACACACTCACATACATGCATCACACATACATACATACATACACACATACATACACGTACACACAAGCTTTAGATAGAGAGAGAGGGAGATATGCTAAGTGGTGTTAGACTTTGTTCTCAAGTAAGTGAGAAATGTAATAATTAGTACAATGCCACTTCTATGTGTCTGACACCTTCTGTTTTCACACACTAGAGGCACCAGCTTAGTCTAGTGGGGAACATTTATAATCAAACATGGGGAATGATTAATATCTGACGATGAGGAACTCAGGTCCATTAAAAAAAAATTTTTTTCATTTATTTGTTTTTGTTGTTGTTTTCATTTATTTTTTATTGTTTTATTTTATTTTTTTCAATTTTTTCATTTTTAGTATGAAGTTCAAGTTTAACTCATTGTGGTAGGATAGACATAGACTATTAGGATTTAATTGATGCCCACAAGCACAAAAAATTTCTCGTGTTACAGGAACTGACCACAATTGCTAACAATGATGTCACAATAACAAATGTGTGTGAAAAAAAATCGGAATGACAATTATTGTACTTGAATATACAATACCACTCCACCATTTGTCGTGTGTGTGTGTGTGTGTGTAGGATGAGATAGAAGCAGTCATTCTGGTTGGTGGAGGTACAAGAGTGCCCAAGGTGCAGGAGAATCTACTCAAGGCAGTCAACAAGTAATGTTTATCCTTAGCCACTGAGGAAAGCTAGGAAAATTCAAAACTATTAATGGAATTGATATAACAAGTCAATTACTTGAGAAGTCCAGAGAATTTTTGCATAACCCATTCCAACTTGGGGAAAGCCTTCTTTTTTTTCTTTTCTTTTTTCTTTTTTTTTTTTCTTTTTTTTCTTTTTTTTTTTCCTTACCCTTTTTCTTAGTCATTTCATAGTTACAATGTATAATATTTTGGGTGTGTGGGAAAGTATGTATACTTGCCTGTTTATAATTTCAATGCTAATAGTAATAAGTTGCTCATTCAAAAATGTATGGGAAAAATCGCTGTTCAATTGAAATCGCATGGGGAAAGTGAAATACCTCGGTAACTAAGTTAAATAGTATGGGTAATTGCGCATGCGTGCAGCGTTAACCTTGGAAACGTACAGTTAGAGAAGTTTCTAGTTGGAGACAATGTCATTCTTTAACGCAGAAGCTCTACCCGTATTAGGCGGAATGTTTTTCAACAGATTAGGAGGAGCAGTATGTGTTCCAGCGGAAGCTAAACCTGAAATATGGAGATAGTGAGTGAATGATACAGTGTAGCTACAATTGCAAACAATTTTTTTAAAAAGCTGGCCTACTATTAGCGAGTGATAGCACGGGTAACCTGTGCTATTAGGGATCAATAGCACGGTTACCCGTGCTATTACTCATACTAATTCTGTTGTAAATATGCAGTGTTTAGTCAGCCTGTGAATATATCTATTAAAAAAACTACAATGAAGTCAGTAAATATATCATCATTAGTATTAATACAGTCAGAGCCACCAATTGAATTCTGCATGTACTGGCTCATTGGCCTCGCAGGTCTATAGTATGGTACAGCTATCTATAGTCAGGCGGTAGGTGTGTATAATTCTGGCAGGGGGTGTGTCTGTGCATTGTTTGTCTGTTTGCATGTAATAATAATGACATTCTTGACCTTCCAATCGTCTTGCTTTCAGGTCTGATCTTGGTAAGAGTTTAAATACTGATGAAGCTAATGCCATGGGGGCGGTGTATCAGGGAGCAGGACACACAAAGCTGTTCAGAGTAAAGAAATTTATTGTCAAAGAAGGAACATCCTATCCCATTCAGGTAAGGGGTCAGTTATCTAGTTAGTGACTAGTATTACACCATGACTCTCTTTTACCTGAGTCTATAATTAGCTTGATAGGAACATTGGAATATAGATGTCGTGCTGCATGCTGAATACTTGCAGTATAGTCTGGTAAATGTTTTTAAATGTATAACTATTTGGCAGCTCAGTATAGACATTTTTCCCTCTCTTGGTGAGTCTTACAGTCAGTAATCTGCTCATTCTTTATATTGTGAATGTCCAGGATTACCTAGAACATACAGAAGCATGACATTGTTGTAGGATTACACAATGGCATGAGAGAGAGAGAGAAGGGGTTCCCCTGGTGGTGAATTGATTGTAGCAGCCTTATGGTGTATTGTGGTTACATGATGTACTTGTTCCTCTCACTTATTCCCTGCCATTCTGTCTCCTTTCTTGCCAGGTATCTTTTGAGCGTGTTTCTCAAGTTCCAACTGACAAAGATTCTGATTCAGGAGAGTCAACTAAAGAAGAAGTGGTGAAGACAGTTAGACGAACCCTCTTCCAGCGCAGCAACCCTTACCCGGCCAAGAAAGTACTCACCTTCAACCGCCACACCTCTGACTTCTCATTCCAAGTTCTCTATGGAGATATGCCATTCTTGACGGAGGAGGAGAGAGGGTAAGCAGTTGTTTAGTGATAATTCCAGCTCAGTGTTATCATTTAAGAATACGTAAATATTATCTACTTATCCATCAGGAACTGTTTTGTTACGGGGAGGGGGGGGGGGGGGGGGGAGATCTGATATTTTGATATTTTCCAATATAGAGGTGTGTATTGTGTGCTGGAATATATGATTGAAGTGTGCATGTGTTAGTGTGTATGTGCTCATGTGATGTCTCTGACCTTTTCTTTCTCTTCTTCTATGTAGTTATTTTGGTCGTGTGAACGTCAGTGAGTATTATTTAGCGGGAGTGGCAGAAGCGCTGCAGCAGCATCCTAAGGGAGACCCCAAGGGCATCAAAGCTCACTTTGTCATGGATGAGAGTGGACTGCTGTCTATCTCTAACGTAAGAAGCCAATACTAGTGTAAAGTGGGAGGAGCTGATGCCAGTGTAAAATGGGAGGAGCTAGTGCCAGTGTAAAGTGGGAGGAATTAATGCCAGAGGTTTAGCTAATTTTAATGAATTGTTCAAGGCTTTAAATCTAGTTTTGTTAAGATAATTGTATTGGAGATTTGGTATGCACTAATGAATGGATTTAAAGGATTGATGAGTTTGCCCAAGTTATATGGTGGAAATGTATTAGAGGTAGTTTTGGTTTATGTGGGTGAATGTTGGTACAATACTGATGTTTGTTTACAGGTGGAGTCTTTATTTGAATATCCAGAGAATGCTAAAGAAGAGTCCACTCTATCTAGTAAGCGCATTTGTAAAGGCATTAGTCATTCTTGGAATAAAAATATGGCATTTTATTTTATATCATTACTTTTTATGTTTATTATATATGGCATATTTTACTTATTTATTATATTATTTCCATGTTGTACCATCTTGTATAAATATCTTGTTGTGTGTCTCCTGCAGAAATTGGCAATACTATCTCCAGTTTCTTCGGAATGGGTGGCGAGGAAGACAGCAAGCAAGGAGAGAAGACAGAGGAAGAGGAAGTCTCGGCCGAGACTAACGACACGGACACTACAGCAACCAAGACGGAGTCCCAGCAGCCACCAGAGACGAGCTCTGCCGGGGACGAATCTGCAACCGACTCTGACGCTGGCACAGCTGAGGCTGATGGTTCTGAAGATGCTACCCAGAGTCCACCCGAGGGTGTCGAGTCTGAAGGAGAAGGAGGCAGGACTGGCCAAGAGGAGCAGGAAGAAGGGAAGGAGTCGAGCAAACAAGAAACCAGTGAGGAAGAAAGTGCTCCATCAGAGGAGACAGATGAAACTAAAAATGGTGAAGGTAGCAAAGAGGAGGTCAGGGATACCAGCAAAGAGGAGGCTGGAGGAGAGAAGGAACCAGAGGCACCAGCTGATAGTTTGAATGTTACTCTGCCAACTTCCCCACTGAATGGATCTGCCAATGCAACTAATAACACAACTAAGAAGTCTGTACCTAAAGAACAACTTGTGAAGGTGAACTTGACCTTGGAAGCCACCATACTGGACCTTGCACTCCCCACCAAGACTGCCGCTGAGGCTTCTGTGGAGAAGTGAGTGTGTGTAAGAAAGTTGCAATTGTTGTCAATGCACAAAAATTAGATTTTTTATTGCTGGATTGCACCCAAGCTGATTAGTAACACTATGTTTTGTGGGATGTTGTTGTTATAATTTTGTTTAATCAATGTTGAACATCCTCCGAACAAAATAAAAAATAAAAAAAGGAAAGCTCAAGTCATAATTGAGGTTTTAATGACTTGAATTTCCAATTTTATTTGTTTAAATTCTTCCAATTTGACATATAACTGTGATGCTAAACTCCCTGTTAGTTATCTCTTCTCGTTAAAAGCCATTACAACTTTCCTGCATTTAGATTTTTTTTTTTTTTTTACTTAGGAGGATGTTTATGTACAATTTTATTTTGTTGTTGAGGACTTCATTTTTTGTTGTTGTTTTTTGTAGACTGTTGACCCTTTACCGGAGAGATGAGGAGAAGAAAGCTAACGAGCAGGCTAGGAATGCACTGGAGTCTCACGTGTTTGAAACAAAGGATGCCATGTACTCTGACGCTGTGATGGAAGTTTCTACAGAGGAGCAGCGAGAGGTCATCACAACAGCTCTGAACGAGGTCGGAGACTGGATGGAGGATGACGGCTACATCGCAGACACCAAGGTGTGTGTGTGTGTGTGTGTGAAATAATAGCTGCTAATTTATTAATTGATATACTTCAACACTTCAGTGTAGTCAAGCGAGTGGGCATAGCTGGTTCATCATATCTGGTAAAGGGGTATCAAATTTGTTGATTTGCACTGTAATGGTCATCACATCTTGAAGAGAGTTGTTTAATTACTAGAAAGATGGTGAAGATCATCACTGGTTTATTGGTTGAATATCCATAGCTTTCTTGACTACCCTACTCTTCAAACACGGATTAAATTACTCTTTTTCCTTGCTATAGACATACAAGGATAAGTTGAGAGAGCTGAAGAGAGTGTCTCGTCCGTTGTTCAAGCGTGTGAAGGAGAAGGAGCTTCGTCCCAAGGTCATGGCCAGACTAGCCTCCAGTGTCAACATGTCTATTGACTTCCTAGCTCGAGTCAAGAACCTCAGCTCTGAAGTGTCCGTCCTAACAGAGGTGGAAATAACTACGCTGGAGTCACTCATTCAGGAAGTCCAAGTTAGTAGGGTACTCTTATCCGGCAGTCTCCAAACTATACAATTGATACATATATATGAAATGGTGTGGAGCAATGTTATTGCTTTGCCCCTGGTTTATTTGCTAATTATAGCCTTTTACTTTATTTGCTTTCTTTGTCATGTGGTCTGCTTATTAGAGAGGTTTTAGATATTCGTGGTTCTTGTAAGATAATTAATACGAACACTCAAATACATTCACTCTTCCATTCCCTGATTGGTTTTTTTTTGTTTTGTTTTTTGTTGTTGTTTTGTTTTGTTTGGTTGTTGTTTGTTTGTTTGTTTTTTGTTTGTTTTGTTTTTGTTGTTGTTTGTTAAGGAATGGGCCTTAAAGAAGATAAAGGAGCAGGATGCAGTGCCCCCTCACGAGGATCCAGCATACCTGGCTCACGAGGTGGAAGAACAGAACAAGAAACTAGACAGAGAAGTCATGTACCTGGTCAATAAGATACGAGCACATCCTCCTCCATCATTCAAGACTCCCTCGAACAAGACTAATGCTACCGACACCAACAGAACTGAGGTCAGTCTGAGCATGTGGGCTCAATTGGTTTGTTTATGCGTGCATATAATAATGATGTCTATAAGCTTTATGTTAGTGTTAAAATCTACTTGTTACGCACGGTTATGGTAATTCATTTGACCTGTACAATTTTGTGTCATGGATTTTTTTGTTTGTTTGTTCGTTATTTTTGTGTTTTGTTTTGTTTTTTTGTGTGTTTTGTTTTGTTTTTTTGTGTGTTTTGTTTTGTTTTTGTTTTTTGTATTCTTACCTTCATATACAGCTTGGCTGTAGAGGTTATTTTCTATTGTAGATCATTTTGTTCCATGTGTGGTGATTGTTGTTAAAGTCAGGTTGCTTGTCGGAGTCCTTTTGTAGAGAGGTTCCACTGGAATGTTGTATGACCTGCCTCTTTGAATTAATGGCATAATCAAGCATATTTATATTCCATATAGACTGACAGTGGTACTTTAGAAGGAGATCCGTTAGGTGATACCACAATATCTGGTGACCAACCAGAATCTGCACCTAATTCAACACCTGATGCCCAACCAGAATCTGCACCTAATTCAACACCTGATGCCACACCCACTCCTGATGCCACTTCTGCCACACCTTCTGATGAGCAAGAAGAGCCTCTGGAGTTGCCAGGGCCAGGAACTGAATCTTCCTCTGATGCTACAGATAGCAGTAAGTCACCTGAAAGAACTTTTGTTACAACTTGTTGTTGTTGTTTTTTGTTTGTGTGAGTTTTTGTTTTGTTGTTGTTTTTGGGGTTTTTTGTTTGTTTGTTTGTTTGTTTGTTGGGGGAGGGGGGGGGGAAGGAGGTTAACCATAGTATTGATCACTTTTTCCTTTATATCTTTTCTCCCGTTGCTACCTTTTCACTTGCTTTTATCCCTGTCTTTCTCTGCAGGCTCGTCAAGTACCAGTACTGATTCCAATTCTGACTCTGATGTTCATAAAGAGCTGTAGTGCTCCTGTTCCCATGCGGCCGCTGATATATATAGTACATTAACTGGCACAATACAGGGATACTTATAACTATACACGCTGGTTCAAAAAGAAACTTTTTCAAAATAAAATTTTCATCTCATTTAGGGAAAATTGTATCAAATTTTTATTTATTGTTTCTGATATATATATATACATATATATAGTACTTCAAGTTTTAAAACAAATTACAATTCCAAGTTGAAATTGGATACAGTTTTATGGCGTATTGGAAAAGAATGTAGCTAGTGGGTGTGTACAAAAAAATAACTTTTTGGTGAGTTCAGAGATTCTTCATGGTTGCTGGGTCCTGCTGTTGAGAATCGCAGTGGTCAAGAAGATAGGAAATAATAAGGTAAAATAAAGATAGATCGGAGTAATGCATACTAACTATCTTATTGTGTCACAATTAGCATGACTACTGTAGATCAAAAGTATAAGTTTGATTGTATGTACATGGCTATATTATAGTGTGTGTGTGAGTGGGTTGTTCATACTGTGTTTATGTGTGCATGACTCAAATCAAAAACACACTAATAAGAATGTCTGTAAACAGACATTCTTATTAGTGTGTTTTTGTTTCTATTACGCATGCATCCATTCTATGTTGTCATTCTGACTTTTGTATGAATTCCATTATTGTCTGGACTCTAATCTCATACACTTTCACTCCCCTTGTATGATAATTAAAGATAGAGATTCTAACAATTTGATGTGTTGCTATAGTTACAACACCTCTTTTCATAATAATGTATTAATCAATCATCACATGATGTGTGTATTTTATCAGGAATGCACACCCAATCTTGATCCTGTTTATACTCTAGTCTGGGACTCTTATTATTATAGCCTTTATTCTGGCCTTCACTTACAACAACCCTCTTCATGGTTACTCCAAGTACTTCTTGGACAGAGACAATTTCATTCCTAATTACGTACTCCAGTGCATTCTGCGAGAAATTGACAATACACAAAGATTCCAGTTTGAAGTCCAATCTTTCACTTCATCTTTTGAAGTGCACCCCTGAACTAAGAGAGCAAGAAATCATATTTGAGAGTCAATTGAGCATAAATGAGAATTATGACTATTTTGCTTTTCACCTCCTTCCCTCCTCTGAAATCAGGCTGAGCACTTGTTACATGGATCTAATATCCACTCTGTATTTGGTGGAAGGCACATCGAATTTTAATAAGGGAAAGGATGCACACTGGGGAGATAATTTCTTAGCTAAGTATTACCTATATAAAGGACTAGTTGGCTTGAGTTGTCCAACTTATGAAACCAATGAGTTCCTTATTGATAAAGAAGATGTTTATTATATAATTTATGCTAACCAATTAAATTCTTCACAAGTGTCGGTTACTTTCAATATTTCACAATATCTTTACAATTACAACGCCAGTGAAGTTCAAGATGGTTGCACTGTTGGGCCCACTTCTCTTCTATATTCCTGCTCGGTGTCTGTGCCTCTAACCCCCAATTATACCACATTGCTGTCTTTGGATATATAGCCCACCCAATGAAGACTCTGACTGGACTTGCACCAATCAGGTTCAAGTTTCATGCCAATAGAGTGTGGACCGTGACTCTTACCTGCCTGGCTGTAAATCTCGTGGTAACTTCAGCAATACTTCTTTTATCCGCATAGCTACTGCTACTACAACCGGAAGAGTATATTTGGTGACATCAGTTCTCTCGGCAGAAATGGTGTAGCAAGCTATTCAAATCTTGCGAGGGATCCTCCTGAATTCAATGAATATACTGAGTCCTCAGTGCCACAAGCACATGATCCCAAGCTACTTGATGATAAAAAGTCTAATCCTAACTATAACTCTATGCCACCATACTAGAGTAATAAAGTTAACCACTATATAATAATTCTATAGCTTGCCGCTTGCTTATATTAAATTATTATTCAGTGTCATGTACTTGTGGAACATTCTCATGCTAGTTTTGTTATAATCTTATGACATAGCTTAACAGTTAATTCTAAGCTCGCTATGTTCTTAATTCAAGTATGTAGCTACTTTAATTTCTTGTACCTATTATTCTGAAGTGATTTTTGCAACTGCCAAATGAGCAAAACAACATTGAGGTGTAACAGATTCAAGTTTATTGTCAGTATAATATACATATAATAGATATACACCGCCATTATTATTATTACATGAGTCAGAGTGTGCTATGGCAAAATATTGAAATATTATTTCAAAACAGGCTAATTTATTTTCATGAGGCAGTGAAAATAAAGCCCTAGAGGGAGGAAATATCTAGTCATATCACTCTGATAAAGTGTAGTAAGTGGTTTATTCTACCCTAGACACCTTCACTGCTGTAGTAGGACAGGTAACTCCTAGCATAAGTTGGCTGCCCCCAGCTGATATTTTAGCAGCTGATATTTTAGCAGCTGCTCTAACCTGGTTGGATAGGCTACACACTAACTATGCTAGGCTAGAGGAAGGTAGTAAACCAGGAAAACTGGTAAGTGCTATATAACTACCTAGGGTAAGGAGCCTGCAACAATACAATATGAGCAGATATTTCATATAGGTCAGGTACCTAAAAATAACATTGTGGAGATATATACATACTACAGTGTACCAATGTACACATATAGCTATGTTATTATGGAGACTTACCATGGAAAGCTTTGATATTCCAAATTAATAATACAAGTGCTACCCCCCCCCCCCCCCCCCTCCCACTTCCCTACAGAGAGGTGAAACTGATTGAACTTTCTTACAATCTGGAATACCTCACTTTTCCATGCTATCATAAGTTAATACTATAGCAAAATATTTGTTTCTGCAGTTATTACCTTATATGTATGTATATATTTTTGTCAAAGAAATCCCCCTCACTCTAGTTCCACCATAATTTCTTCCATTGCTACAAATATATTTTTCAATTTATCTCACTAAGGAATCGAAATTATGTCAACTTTTATTTTCTGATACATACTTCCAGTTTTAAAACAAAAATTACAATGCCAAGACTGAAAATACAGTCGAACCTCCCTACAACGGGACTCCGAGAAGCGGTCAGACTCTCAACAACGGTCAGACCGTTGGGAACGGAGTATTTTCTGCATGTATGAAATGGATTTTTTGACTCCAAGTAACGGTTGACTCTCTACTCCGGACAACGGCCAAGTTGTGTGCCCCAAAATGTAATGTCTTATACAAAATTTACTTCTTGGGACGGCCAGTTAGCCACACCCAACTTATTGATTCCTGCCTAGCCTTTCAGTTTTAGCTTGCCACGCCTAACTAATTTATGACTTGTGTGCCTTTCAATTTAATAAAAGACATAAAACTAAATGAATGCTAATACTAATTGTACATTCATTACTATTATTAACTAGTTCTCTCATTCGGCAGACATAAACAGGTGGGCCGAACACGCGGTAGATACAGGGCACTTCCAGCCGCCATAACTGGAGCCTTTGTTCACTCTCTTTGGACCACAGCGTGTGCTATCTACTGGATCCACGTCAACATGCGAATCAGAGGAAACTTGAATTGAATTCTGGACATTGAGTGAAAAAGAGGAGCCCTGGACTGATCCATAGACAGATCCATTTAAAAGAAGCTTGTTGCTTTTACCTTTAATGTCCTTTGGGTTTGCCCCAGAGGAAATCAAAGACTTTCTCTCCTTTAAGAGAATACTCTCAGAGTTTCTCTAAGCTGAACTTACGTTCCCATATATTTACAAATTCTGTGCATCTTCACTTGCACATACAGTTTCTCTTCTCTTTACTGTCATTATGGAATCTCATTCCATTCCAGCTGACTGGAAGGTACACAAATTATTTCCTCTCCACAAGAAAGGAAGTGTATCTGAAGTTAGCAACTACAGGCCTATTTCTCTCCTAAACATTCTTCATAAAGTACTAGAATTAATAGTCTACTCTAAGATAATAGATTTTATATATCCAAAAATTTCAAAGACACAATTTCGTTTTATCAGAAATAGATCCACTCTTCAACAACTTCTTCTATCATAGCTATACTTCAGTTTTCAATTCTGTGGAGTCAAAGCGACACACAGAAATTGTGTTTCTTGATTTTACCAAAGCCTTTGATTCAGTCCCCCACAATGAACTTCTGTATAAACTTTGGCTAACTGGCATTACTGGTCCTCTTTAGTTACTTTTCAAAGATTACTAACAAAATAGAAAGCATTTTGTTGAGGTTGAAGGGTGTAAATCTGACTTACTTCCTGTCAAATCAGGTTTACCTCAAGGTAGTGTACTTGGACCTCTGCTTTTTCTTATTATGTTAACGACATACCGTCTCTCTGCTCTTTTTCGTCTGTGTTTTTATTTGCTGATGATGCCAAACTTATTGCCTCTCTAAACTCTGCAAGTGAGAATTTAGCTCTTCAAAAGGATCTTGACAATTTATTGTCACGGTGTCAATCTTGAAAACTTTCTTTAAATACTTCTAAATGTGCATACATGAACGTCTCCCTATCATCATCTACTAACAACAATTACACCATCGGTAATGATACAATTAAAACAGTGACTCAACAGAAAGAGTTAGGTATTTTAATCTCTGATATAGTTTATCTTGGTCTGTCCACATCAAAGAAATATGCAGCAAAGCTTATTGGTCTCTGTATTTAATTAGGCGAACAATTCCTTGCACATCACCCATTAACATTAAGAAGTCCCTCTATCTATCACTTGTAAAGATCTCAGCTGACCTACTGTTCCCAGCTATGGTTTCCCAACAAAATACAAGACATTATCTTATTGGAAAGAGTTCAACGGCGTGCAACTAAATACATTTTAAATAATTATAATATTTCTTACAAATTCATCTCAATATTTTACCACTAATGTACTACCTACAATTACTAGACCTATTATTTTTTGTTAAATGTCTTAATAATCCGTCTGATTCATTTAATGTATTTAATCACGTCACTTTTCATTCTGGGTCCACAAGATCTTCATCTAATCCAAAAAACTCCGAAATAAGGTCAAACTCTCTACAAAGGCCAAAGGGTTCGTCCCCATGCATGGCTGTTGTTCGGAGGTTCGACTGTATTTGAATAGAATTAGGTTTATATGGAGTATCAAAATGATGTAGAAAGTTAGAGCATGTGTACAAAAATAAAATTCTTGGTAAGTTCAGAGATTATTCATGGTTGCTGTTCATCTTGTAGAGAGTGGCAATGGTCAAGAAGATCTGAAATAATATGAAAAGGTAACCATAAGTAATGCATACTTAAGCACTTCCACAAATCTAGATGGACTATTTATGTGGTGATAAGGAATGTAGCTAGCTAATGAACCAAGTGGACAAACAGACAGAACGACTACTAAATATTACCCTCTTGTGCTTGCACACTGAAGGTTAACAATGAATACACACACTCATTTGCTGACCTTTAAATCCTTCTTGTAACCCAACAGGCAGGCTAACCAAAGAGCTTTCTTTTGTGTCTCTCCACCTCTTGGGCATGACGTCTTCTTCCAGACTAACTTTGACATGCTTCAGATCATCTGGTAAGCCATCAAATCCAAGTACAGAGTAGTCCATGAGAGCTTGGATGTCCTCGTGAATTTGGGATACCTTGGAGTTAAAATGCTGAATCCGCTAGAAAAATCACAGAGTGCACAATAGTGGTGTGATCAAGAAAGTAAATTACAAAGTTGCACTGCATGTGATCCTAACATGATTTGACTATATACTGCAGTCTACTGGATAAGTGCCCACTACCACATAAGCGCCCACCCTATACCCTATTCATTTCTCTCTTGAACATAAGTGCTCACTTACCGGGTAAATGCCCAGGTATTAAATTAGGTATTGATCATCAACTACGTGACCAGCAATCGAAGTCATTCCGCTGCTGTGGTATTTCAAACAATATTGGCAGCAGTGAATACCATTTTTCTTACGAGGATAGCAATGGCGAAAGTTTAAAGCCCTCAAGACTATTGAAAGCGAAGTCTCTATGGTCTCACATAAGAAGTAGTGCAGCTTGTGCAGGTTATAAGTAATGCTGTATGCAAATTCTTGAGTAAACTCAGCTGCCCAGTACCCATGTAAGCGCCCACTAGGCGATTTGTAAGTGAATGTTTACCTGGTAGACTATGGTATATATGTGACCGTCTATATAGGAAAACCGGGCACAACGCGGCACCCTTCGAAAAAATTTTTTTGCACTTACAGAGTTGTCGGCGTCCAGATATTGAGCTCTCCAAGTTTTATCGCCGTAGCTTAAGTCGTTCCCACTATAATAGACCTAACAGTTCCCTTCCGTCGGCTTGAAACAATACATTTTTAAGAAATCGATCGATCTTTTCTCGATATTTACGCACGCCGCGTTGTGCCCGGTTTTACTGTAGACGGTCACATATAATCAATTTAAATGTGTGAACTGGAAATGAGCTCACAAATTTACATAGGGATCCCCACATTCACAACAACGTTTAATGGCGGACATTCTCTGCTGTGATACACTGTCATGAAATCTAGGAGAAAAGTTGGCTACGATACTATTGTAGAGCAATTAGGGAGAAAGGATTTCAAATTCACATAATTTGAAGTGATGGGTGAGAGCAAATACTGAATGCAGAGTAACATACACACATTCAATGATACATGATACGTGCCTACTTGCATTCATTCATTCATTCATTCATTCATTCATTCGTTTGTTCGTTCCTTTACTCATTCATTCAGTCAGTCAGTCAAAATCTTAACCAACCTCCCAGTTTGATACCAATTGTATACTTTGTTGCCCTATTCTCCTGCAGACCACTTACCTTATTGTGTGCAAAATGTTCAAGCAAGTCTTGACATTGCAGCGTGGCTACTGCATGCAGCTTCTTGATCACACCCACTTCTTCCCGTGTGGGTAGAGGCAAAGGGTGGGGGAGGAGTTCCAGACATGTCTCTAGTGTTTCCTGAAGCACCTTGTGAGCACTCTTCCTCTTTCGCCGATTCCATTTGCTCAACAGAGTCATGGGACCAGACCCAATGGGAGAATTTAGGGGGAGGGGCTGGTACTTCTTGCTCAGATGATGTGACGAAGGGCTAGCTTGGACCAGAGTTGGTAGGAGGGTATTGTCTATGGCATCATGCACTGATTGAGTTGACCTACACAAATAAATGATAAACTCCCATAAAATCAATTAAATTCAGGTCAAGTGTTGTAAAACACATTTAATATCATGTCTTGAAGTTACACATATTATTGTTGTTGTTCCTGTTATTATTATTATTATTATTATTATTATTATTATTATTGTTGTTGTTGTTTTATTATTGTTGTTATTGTTGTTGTTATTGTTTTATTATTATATTATTATTATTGCTGTTGCTGTTACTACATGAATTAATTAATCAAAGTTTGGTGAATAAAGGGCACATGAAAAGTCGCACACAAACCAATATCAAAATTATAGAATTGATGAGCTATTCCACCATGAGAGTGAATAGTGCTATTCCACCATGAGAGTGAATAGTGCTATTCCACCATGAGAGTGAATAGTGCTATTCCACCATGAGAGTGAATAGTGCTATTCCACCATGAGAGTGAATAGTGCTATTCCACCATGAGAGTGAATAGTGCTTTCTTGTCCTAACCTGTACTTTTCAAAGTCATCTTTTCTGTACTTAGCCACTGTGTTTTCCAAAAATTTCGTTGCCTCAATATTTCTGTCCAAAACTTCTATTTGAATGCCAGACAGAGGCTGAGTGGTCCCTTCCAAGGAGTGTGCACGGATAGTCTTCTCTATCACATTATTTAGGACATGTTCTGAGACACACCCACTGTAAATATGCCGCATAAACTCAACAATGGAGCCCAAAATGACTGTCTCTTCAACTCCACTCTCCACCATAGAGAGTAGCCTGTCGATCAAGGCTACAATGTTTGAAAAATGCACTGGTACAATTTCACCTCCACCAAGTCTAACCATAGACACTGCAGTGTGGAAAATAAAGAATCTGTAAATGATTTCGCTGTAATTTGTCAAAGAATTGCACTTCTGCATCAGTTTGTCAGGGAAGTGGGCCAAGTTGAAGGTAAGGAGGGCCCAGAATGAGTGCTGCATGTGGTCTGCCGAGTTCGGAGTGAAGAACCAGACCTGGAGTGGCAGTTCACTGGTCCTACTGGTGGTCAGTCGAGAAAGATGAGCTGTACGGCAACCACTTACCAACTGAGCATCTATAGCATACTCGAGAGGCGGGGACGAGAAAGACATGGGCATAGTCAGAATGACACAGCATCCTGTAGTGGAAATGTGCACACAATAACTCATGTGACAAAATTGAGGCTAGAAATGAAACACAATATGACCCAACACTTACCTAGTAGTTGTGCTTTATTAATCCTCCATAGAAGACTATATTGCCATTCTTTTGACGCCACATGGACGTCTTGGAGTAGAAGAAAGTCAGAGTTAGGTTGTAAGAGAAGTTCAGAAGCTGCACCTTCAACTCCATCACCCAGAGAAAGATACCGTATGGTTTTTTCCTTAGACTAGAAAAAAGACAGGACACTTTAAAAAAATATAATTTATACTTAATTAAAATACAGTTTGTAATGACATTATTTAAGCTGAAAGTAATATATATATATATATAGTACTTATTCCATGAGTCAGAGTGTGATATGGCGAAATGTTTCATGAGCAGGCTAATTTATTTTCACGAGCCAGAGACGAGTGAAAATATAGCCTGAGAGTGAAATATCTAGCCATATCACTCTGCCAGAGTGTAATAAGTGGTTTATTCTACCCTAGATATCTTCACTGCTGTAATTAGTACTAGTACTAGAGGTCCGGTTGCTATAACTGCTAGGGTAACGAGCTTGTGCAGTACAGCATGAAATATCGTGAGTTATTTCACAAGTCATGAATAAATAAATATATATCCAACACACCTTGACAATGGCTTGGAGCTCTTGATGTAGTGAATACAGCACAGCCTGGGAGTGAGGGCATATCTCATCATAAAAGAGCAAGCTCGGGCAATTTTTTACAGAGACTTCATCCAAGAAGTCCGCCAGATGAGGAACGAACACCTTACCAGCCAAATCTTTGCTCAGTTCCAATACAGCTGCCAAGTAAGTCTCTTCATTGATAAATTTCATTAGAATGAAGATATCTAATATCTGGTGCTCACTGCTGCAGTCTGTGATACCTAGCTTCACAGCAAGTTCTGAAATATTTCTGGCCTCAGGCAATTCACCTTTTGAAATTTTTACCCAAAAATTATCTTCATTTTTGGAGACCTCCAAAACTTTGTCTCGGAAGTTTTCACTGAGAGGTAAGTGAAGCAACTTTGCAAGTAACTCTTGTTCCACGTCAGCAGACTGTGTGGAGCTTAAGTCCACCTCAGAGAAGCTGATCTCTCCCTGAGACAAGTAGAGTAACTTGTGAGTGAGCATGGGTATGTTCTCTGGCGTAACTTCGCAGTTAGAGAGAAGGAATAAGCTGGAGACTAGTACACTGTAACTATGCTCGTCATAAGTCCTGTGTATAAATAAAACAAAATAGAAATGGTATCACTATCAGTACAACAAATTGCAATGGACTGCAATAGGTCTTTCTAGTTATAAATCCTTAAGGAGAGAAAATTCAAATTGGGACGACATAAATCAAACCGACTTGGTTTAGCTCATAATTCCAGGATTTGTATTGAATTAATAACCTACCATATATAATATATATTACCATATATAATATATGTATATGATGATATAGCTACTTACCTAAATGCCTCTTGGACCAACCCATGGTTTAGTCTAGCAATGATCTCATCCACTATCCTCTGTCTCTCCACCTCAGTTACACTCTTCCAAAACGATTCATCATACTTTTCATCTTCTTGGACAAATTCTGACAAAATCCGCATGAAATTATCCATGAAATGTTCCCAACTTATAGTGCATGCTAGTTTTGTGGCACTGATAGTTTGGGTCATGTTGAAAGAGAGTGAAGCATGGAAGGCAATGGGCATCAAGCCAGAGAGAGTGGCACTGCAGTCTTTCATCTCCTGCATTAGAGCTTCTTGTTCATGGCTCAGCTAGAAGTAAGAACAACATCATAACTGGAAAGGTCTTAGAAGAGCAGAGAATAGAAGTGAAACTGACCAAATGAGGAAGAATCACTGGAGAGGGGGGTAGGGGGAAGAAAATAACGGGAAAGAAAGAACAGGAAATAAGCACAGAGTGAAAACATCTACAAGTATCTCATCCCTTAAAAAAAAGTGGAATCAATTGGTACATACATTTTCCTTCTTGGACATGATTTCTCTGATCTTTTCAGTGGAATTCCAGTAATTGTCTGCTTTTCCTTTCTTTGGTAGACTCTGAAACAATTTGATATCCAAGTCCCTCAATTCAGTCCTGATCTTAGCTGTTTCTTCACACAGATCTCTGAAATGGTTGCCTTCTTCAGTAAGAATGATTTTGCAGGCTCCATCTAGAAGAATGTCCAGAGCCAGCGGAATGGAGCAATCAAAGGATACCACATTTAGGTCACACGTGATATTAGATGGAAGAGAAGAAGGAGGGGTCATTGTGGTGAGGTAGAGACGGAAATCACTGTGGACATACAGTCGATGTCCTCCATATAGAATAACTCTAGGAGCATCTGAAATAGAAATTTCAACATTTATACTTGCTTTATGTGCTAGGTATTGACAAGGTATGGTACAGTATCTAGCATGCAAAAAACAACAACACTAAAAGCTATCTACTTTAGGCCTTTAGTCGCTCCAAACTATGCCCAAAGTAAATATCAACTAACAATAAAAAGGAGGTTTCAATTATGAGCACAATGGAAATGAGTTGCATAGATATGACAAAATCTTTAACTGTGTTTTTCATTCATATACTAATATATATCTTGTGCTTCAATGCTTCTGCTTGATGTTTATATAGAATACATATATTTGAGAATTCCTCCTGCACTCAAAGGCTATCTTAATCCAACCTCATACATACATCATGAAATACCTCTTTTCTCCCCTCCTCTCATTTCTGACCCCCCCCCCCCCCCCCCCCCCCACACACACACACACACAAATATGTGTAAGGTCAACCAAGTATATATAAGACACCCCCACCATGTGTTATTATTGATCTAGACTGAGGAAAAGTCAACAGTTGAAAATCCACAATGAAAATAAACTGTGAGATAAGGAAGTGGCAAGCTATGCAGACCTAATTTAATAATACTTGTAACAATCCAAACTGAACAGTTCTTTCAGGGTTCACGTTTCTCTAAAAGTTCACAAGACATGCCTCACGGAACTGGCTATCACAGGGGAGGAGAAGAAGAAAGAGAAGAGCGTAGAGTAAGGTTTTCCAGAAGAGAAAATCAAGTCCACCATTACCATCACCACGATAGTAGTCATGAACACTACCATTGCCATGACAGCCGCCCACCAGGAGTGAATGATTACAGCTACAGTGCAACACCCTTTGTCATACTCAGGTAATTAGTAATAGTAGTCAGTTAACCAGATGTTCAATCCTCAGCACACATGTGCAAGGAGCTGCAGAAGTCACTTATTTATCCTGTTAGTATACAAGATATATAGACAGCAGTCATGTTAATATAAACAGTGACATCTAATATTCTAGAATTGCTTAGTTTTGACTTGACTTTTCAGAAATAGCGACTCAAATTTTCAGCCATGAGAGGAGTACATGGGTAGGCATTGTTTGTGACGCCTCCACAATCACATTGTAATCATGTCAGCTAATAATTCTAACATTGCTTGCTGTGTGGCTTGCTCAGTGCGTCTCACTTTCTGTGGCAATGGAGACCACTTTAGATGAACATTTAGTAATACTTGACTTGACTGGTGACCAAGCCTCAACTTCACTGCATGTATGAAGAATGGTCTCATAGCTACTCTAAAGAGGTATAGCTAGTGTGAAAAGCAGAGGGTTAAAATCTCTTGAAAGTAGTAACAAATATACCTTAATTCAATGAATTTGTGTGTGCTTTATAGAAAGCCAAAGTACATCTTGTGGATTGTATTTCTGTTCGCTCTACTCTCTCTGTTGATACTGAGCATGGATTCCTCATCACATCCCTCTGACAGCCACAACCATGGCAACATCTACTCTAGCAGAGACACTTCCTTGCAGACACACTCCAGCAGGTTCTGTGAGAGCTTATCCATCGAAGGTGCCAGCCATTCTGCTCAGAAAGTTCAACTGACATTGTACCTGTTGAACAAAGAAATCAAAGCCACCAAAGAGGAAGTGATGGATTTCTCCAAAACAATCAGCGTGGATCGCAGCTATAAGTATTGGATGTTCCACTTGCTTCCAAATTCAAGGATACAATTATCAGCCTGCGTGGTGACTGGAAATGATGCACTGTTTTACTTGGTGGAAGGAGTTCATAACTTTGAAAGGTGGCAGGAAGATGGTGTGGACCACTATCTCGAGAGAGTGAAAGTGACCTCCAAATGTGACATTAACTCCGTGTCTCAGGACAGCTTTTATAACTACAGAATACATTCAGAAAATCGCTACTACCTCATTTATGAAAGCAAACGAAATCCTTCGACCTTACGATTATCCTTCAGTATCACTCAAGTATTGCACAAGGTGGAGAAAGAAGACATTATCAACCAATGTTCTGTCCCTTTAAACTCTATAGAATCCTGCAACTTACCAGTTTCATTTTGGTCTTCTTCCAGTATGGTCCTCTTACAACTAGAGCCTCAGTTAGGAGCAGCCATTGACTGGGAGGCTAACAATGAGGTAGAAGTGATGTGCAATGCTCGCCTGTGGCTATACATAGTACTCTGCCTGACCATACCACTAGCTATGTCCTTAATATCCATAGCAATAGCTTGCACCTGCTTCTTAAGCTGGTTCAACCAAGTCAAAATCAAAACTGGAATATCAAATTACACGGATAAAGAGGGAACTCGAAAGAAGCCTTCAGATCCAAGAAAAGCTGACACCGAGTGTGAAGACAGACCTCCACCCTATAATTACAACTATCCTCCTCCATATAGGCCATGAAAAGCTGCCATTTAGAACGGTATATCAACATTCCTTTAAACGATTCTATTTCACTTAATGTCTTGAATCTTAACTATAACTCCGTGCCCCCTTACTAGATTAATTATTTTTATCCACACATAGCCATATTATAGTTCTGTAAATATCACATAACAAGCTGTTCCTCTGTTAGGTTTGAATTTTGGCTAAATTTGGAGCTATGTGTAAGTGAAGTAAGTATTCCTTTTTCTACTTGAATATGACTTCAAATTACAGCGTGACATTATTAATTCCAAGTTCACAATATCCTCAGCATAAGTTTATTTTAATTTCATGTACATAATGATATTCTAAACTACCCTTGTAATTGGTGGGTGAGCAAAAGAATGAAAGATGCATACATAAATACATGCAAACAAACATACATGCATGCACCTACTTACATACACACATGTATACATATATATATACATACATACATACATACATAAATACATACATACACACATACATACATATAATAACATCCCTGCCGATGCTACCACCCCATCTAAATCGGACGAACTTACTGCTGGAAGTATGCCATGTGTGTGCAAGCTGGATGACTGGCAGAAGGATTGGGTCTACTGGACAGGAGAAGTGAGTGAGCATCACTGACTCCCCGTGCACTATGGCATGCTCCAGTGGCTCGTACAATCTGGGGAAATAAATTATTGGGATGGAAAATTCACTGACATTCTCATAACTCACAAAGTAAAACTTTGCAAGAGCCATTTGTGACAACTATATTTCATGCTGCAAAAATTAGCCGAATTCATTTATTCACTGGTGGGAGAACTGACCAGCAAGCACTAGAATTGCAACAATGCTATCTAATTTACACATAATGCACATGTATTATGACACAAAGAATATATATGTATATATATATATATATATATAATAATATATATAATCTATTTATATATATATATATATATATATATATATTAGGCAAGGTTTGGCAGTGAAACTATGTAAAAATGTGTCTCTATTTGACATAATTGATTATCTTACCCGTCACGAGCATCTATGCACACAATGTTTTCATGCAGAGTTTCTATCCACTGACTAGCCAATCCTAGAGGATCATACAGTAGAGGCCACTGGTTCCAAGAGTCATGGACAAGACTGGCAAAGAGAAGGAAACATGGAGAATGGAAAGCCTCTCTTCTAGACAGCCAGTCATCCACAAGTGCTTCCGGGATAAAATGACTCAGAAGATGCTCACTCAGGCAAGCAAAGGAATCAGTGATGTGGTCTTCCACATTATCTGAGGATTTCCTTGAATGAATCTTGGTAGCATGCCCCGAATTATTCTCGTTGTGATCTTCATGTTCATTTTGAGAGGCATCTTGTTCTGATTTTGCCAGAGTTTTCTTTCGGCTGCTGGATGATAAAGATGGCATATTGCACATAAAAGAGTTCTTTGGACCCCAGTAAAGCTCCATTCCCCTCTCTTTTAAAAGAGGGACCAAGTCCACGTTTATGACCTCCATTTGGGTATGGTGCGGAACAGAAGACAGGTAGCAAGCCAGAGTCATGTTGAGGCAGAGAAGACCCATGCTACGATGTACTGCAGCACCACTGTCTTGTAATCTTCTTTCCCATGTCTCTTGCAAGCCTGTAAGAGACTGCACAACATCACACACATGATGGGTTAGACCAGGTAATAGACAGCTAGCAATATGAAACCCAATGCTACTGTAAAAAGCACAATATTTAGACCTTGTCAGTACTACAGTGAGGTTAGTAATTTGTCTCCTAGAAAGTCAGTTACACTTGGAGAATGTTGAGATTTGAGCTCCACACAAAATTCATAGAATAAAACAAACAGTTTGATGCAGGGTATTCTTACAACTGACCAATTCTGACAAAAATATGACATTTCAGCATCAATAAAGCTAGAATAATGATTTAATTGATTGTTAAAATTACAAACAATTGATGATACATCTCTCACTGCCGTTAATCTCAAAGTGACCACCAATGCTAGATCTGGAACTATTCACTTAGCTATAGTCTCTACACTTGTTACATCCCAGTACTCACTGCAATGAAGTCTTCAGTTTCCTTCAGCTCTTTCTTCATGCTGTCTAAGAAGTTGCCTTGTTTACTTTTCTCCACAGAGGCACTTTCAAGAGCTATGCTCAACCCTTGCAGCCTTTCTTCTAGAACTGCCACCTAAAACAATATCAGAATAATTCAGTCATTCTCGGCTGAAATAATTATAATAATAGCAAATTTTCTCGTTCTAACAGCCAATATTGTTAATTAAAACTTAACCCGATGTTTCGACTTCTTGTCGAAGTTGACCCCTGAAGAGGACTTCGGCAAGAAGTCTAAACATTGGGTTAAGTCTTAATTAACAATATTGGCTGTTAGAACGAGAAAATTTGCTATTATTAATGTCAGAATAATTATATCATCAATAAGATGTATCCTTGAATCAGCATGCATTCTTTTTACTATTAGCTAACTTTGCATTAGGCTTGGGTCACTACATAAAAACAACTGTGACTCTCAAGTCACGAAAATAATTGCCTATAAATATACAGAAAAATATAATAAAAAGCTTTAAACACTCAAAGACTATATATAGCTTTAAAGGTGCAGTGCATGTGAGTCTAACATTAATTACAACTCTAAAAACAACAAAAATAAAACTTGCCTTTCCTTCCTCCTTTGTGAGCTTGTCAGTAAAGTCTGACAGAGAAGCCTTCATGCTTTGCGCACGTGCTTGCAGTGGTCTGACCTTGGTTTGTAGGGTGCTATGGAGACTAATGACCCCTTGAACCCAGCCACACAGCTGAGAGGCCGCCAGACCGTATCCCGGGTGCTGTGCAAAGTTCTCTTCAGTGAATGTCGGCTTCGCGTTGATGGGATCCAAGGCCTCCAAAAGGGAGTCAGAGTTGTCTTCATGTGCACTGAACTCTAGTAACAGCTCTCGAAATCTGAATAAAACTACAATTATCAGCCAATGACAACAAGATTAGAAACTCACCTCTCAAGATTAGCCATGATTCTCTTCGCTCCTTTGGTCCAGGAAGTGTCCGCTGGTGTGCCTTTCACTATGGTGATGACAGCTATCAGAAGATCCTCTATGTCCATGGGGGGGCGTTGCAGGCTGCGCAGCTCAGATAAACCTTCCTGGTGCATTTCGGTCACAAACTTTTGGGAATGGGCAATCAAGTCTTCTTTCTCTAACAGGGACTGCTCGTAAGCATGTTCAAAATCTGGCAGAACCTGCATGACAAGTTGATTCATGTGGTAGGTTAGCAACATACCAATCCAACATGTCAAAGATTTTTCAATTTATATCATGGAGATGCTTTTCTTCTTATAAACATAAACTTCTTTTTTTTTCTTGTTTTTTATTTTTTTTATTTAAAGTGAACCCCACTAATTAAAAAAATCACCCTTTCTGTTAGCATTTATTTGATGTAATACAATAAATTGAAACTCTCACCTTCTGCAGATGACCAATTCTGTCTTGCTGTTTCACCACCAGTCTGCTGTATTGCCGGGAAATGGCCGTATCCTGGCCCACCAAAGTGAGGAGTTTCAAACAGGCCTCACTCTTCTCTCCCAGTACCACTTTCTCATGCTGGATTCTTTCTTGCAGCTTGCTAGCCCGCTCCATGGCAAACGAGAGGCAGTCGAGAGCCAGAGTGAGCTTGGTCGATTCTTCTTGGCCCAGCTGATGGATGCACTTCAGTTTATACACAATCCTATATCCAAATAAAGATTTGCTACCATTGCAAAGAGTGTCTGAATTAAAGAACTATAGATACTTGGTGTTTATAAGCTCAATTGATACAAGAAAACACATTATATGCAGCACTTAGTGTATATCTAATAGTACTGCTTGAAAAGTCAAAGTATTCAAATGCAATTGCTCATTACTACTTAATTTCTTTCCTCTCTATTCATAATTTCACAGCTTCTCCAACTCACCTCTCCACACAATATTGGTACTGACTGTTGGACGTGGTGACTTTTGTAGAGGAAGTGAGGTGAAGATGAATGGATGCTAGAAGATGAGCCAAACTCTCTATCTGTCCATTGGCCAAATATGCACACTCTACAAAAAAAAAAAAAAGGACAAGAAGAAAAGAAAAAATCATTTCATGAACTATTTAATACATTTATTTGAATAAAATTTTCTGGTGCTTGTTCCCATTTAGGACACCAGTTATCAGTTATGGGATGAATGTATTAGCTGAACATCCTTACATCACCAACCATATTTAGAGTAATACATAATTCTCGTGATAAAAATTATTCTCAAATCATTATTATTTTCACACTTTAGAAAACGGCTCAAACTGCTTTCACTGCCAACATCCCAGGAATGTAACGAGCTACTCCAAAAGTAAATTTATAGACATGGGGAGTTAGAAAGAAAAGAGAACAAAGCGGGAGTTAAATCTTTTACCTTTAAGATGATGGGAAGCTACTTTTATAAGCTTCTTCCTGTCCCATGGTAACTCTGAGTATGTTGAAACAGAGGAAAGGAGACTTCTCCATTTATAAATGCCAGACTTCATTGTCTGACTCAGTTCTGACAAGGACAGCACTACTCGCACATTGAACCGCACACGACTATAAAAAATACGAACATAAGTAAATAAAAGTTGAAATTATCCAAAGATGCACATTTGTAAAAAAAACAACAACTGATCAGAATACTAACATCTGAAGATATTATGTCTAAATACATTCCAGATTTTGCAAAATTTTATAAACGACATTTATATCCCATGAACACTTACTTCAAGAAGAATTTCCAAGCAGTCTCTTTGGTGAAGGCTACTCCATTATGGGACAAATCCCCTCGAATTCCATTGACTATCTTGGCTTGTTCTTCTCTAGAGAACAAAGCAGTGAGAGAACACTCCTTTACCAGATTGTACACCAAACTAAAAAATGACTCATGGAATATTTCTTTCTCAGTGAGCAGCAGAAGAACTTTATCATTTTTTAGCCCAGCGGTGGTATAGATGGAAACCAGGTTAGATTGGAACTGATCCAGAGTAAATGCTTCAGGCAATGACTCGTTGCTTGAAGAGCTCGAAGAGGCAGATATGACAGAGGTGGTGGTGACTGTATAGCTGCAGTGGAGCGCAGCTAACCTTACCTTAGACTCCTCGTGGGGAGAGTTTAAAAGTAGAATGTGGCCCAGATCTGGTGGAGATTGGATGACCTGGCACAGGTAGTGAAGTTCTTTTACAGTGTCCTAAATAAAGGAACACAATATTTATGCTATAATCCTTTAACATTTCATTAGTATCAATTGAAAATTTTAATTCACAAAAAAAAATAAAGGAACAACATTTATTTAGACTTCGTAGTAAATATTTCATTATGACTTCAATCAAACTTATCACTTACATCGTAGAGGTTGATGCGAAGATTTGGATATCCCATGCTATAATTGAACTCCTCCAGCTCACTCTGTAGCTTAGACCGAAGCTGCTCCACTGAATGCTGGGACAAACTGACCGAGTTCTGTGACAGCAATACTGGTAGCTAATACACAAGCAAAGATTTTGTAACATATTTTGTTGCACACTGAGTTATAATTATCCTCACCATCGGGTCCTCGTCTAGAAATTTTTTCAGAGCATGGCAGAGGATCTCCCAGTAGCGATTCCGGTCTACTTCACTGCTCATCTGCCCCGCCCATTTCCACCACGACATGAGCTGCCACTCGAGGAGAACGTCTTTAGCATCTAAAGTTGGGGACACTGGAAATTTGCTGCAAAGGTGCCTACAATGATGGAAAGCATTGATGGAGACAGTCTCAAATCATTCAGTCTTTCCTAGCTAATAACAATAACAGCAGTTTTCTCAGTCAATATAGCCACATTTAAACCTGAGGAGGACTTGGGCAAGAATTCAAACTGTAGGATTCAATTTTAAATATTTATTGCCTGCATACACAAAAAATACTCCCATCCTTCTCAGGCTATTTCAGAGAGTGAAGGGAGCAATAACCTTTCCTCATGAAAACAAAACAAAACAAAAAAGAGTATAGTTGCTGTCTGTTATTTCATTCATTTGTTTGTGCATTTTTGTCTGTTCATTTATGTTTTATTTGTTTGTTCATTCATTCATTCATTCATTCATTCATTTTATTGTTCAGCATTTCTGGTCTGGATTGTTTGTTTACACAACACGAGGTATAAGATCACATATGAAAAATAAATGGCAAAGAAACTAAACAATAAGTAAAGAAAAATAGAGCAAAAGAAACCACAAAGCTATCTTTACTGACCTCATGATTCCAATAAGCTGCTTGAGGACAAATGAATAATGAAACCTCTCTGGTATATCCAGAAACATTGAGCTGAGCTTGATGTACACCTGGACGCTGACAGAAGCCAAGTTGTGACACAACTCAGCAGAAAAATGACGAACTGTGGACCTGCCAGACCTTGAACAGGCTAATAATGACTGGGAACCAGACAGGAAATGAGAACTGAGCAAAGTCTCCAGAATATACACCAGTTCAATAGAGCTATAAGAGATAACAAAATATGACACTATTTAATTAAACATCCTCTGAAAATTTTGCTTTAAAAAACAATTTCCCATCGTGTGGTGGATTTCAGGAAAATGAGAAAAAACAGTAGCAAGCTAGAGTCATAATTGAGGTTTCATGACTTGAATTTCCAATTTTATTTGTTAAATTCTTCCATAACTGTGATGCTAAATTCCCTGCATTAGTCATCTCTTTTCACTAAACACTTTCCTGCATTTAGCTTCTTTTTTTATTTTTTTTATTTACTTCGGAGGATGATATATTAGCAACGGTTACATTTTGTAGCTAAAAAAAAAAGATAAATTCAAACTGGGCTTGCTATGTTCATTATTGACCTATCAATTTATGCCATTTCCAATGTTAAAACATTTTAATGAAATTATTATAATTATGTTGAATGGTTTCTAAAGAAAACTCAGTATTAGTAGAGTAAGGTAGGTCAATTGTATTTCGTAACTACATTGGAAAATAGGGAAATGGTTTCTTTCACGTCACAAAGGACAGTAGTTCTCACCTATAGCCATCCCAATGGACAACAACGAAGTATTTGAGGACTTGCGGAGTGAGAGTACTGTTGCTCTTAGTGGCACGGTCCATAGTGGCCACATAACACACCCCCGTGGCCTGGTACCATTTGCCAGCTTGTGGGTCGCTGATAAAACCAGTGGAGAGATGCTCGCGTAACAACTCTGATGTGCTAGAACTCTGGATAATAAAACGAAAGAAAGAATATATGAATATAATGTCTCATATTTTAATTGCTTATTATTAGTTTATTTTTTTAGTTATTTATTTGTTTGTGTATTTATTGTTATTTAAATATTTATTTATTTTTGGTCTTACCTCTGTGTTTTGTATGTCATCAACAAAGCAGATCAGCTTTTTCCCCTGCTTTGGTTTGAACTTCTTTCCCCAGTCCCATTCCAGTTCATCCCATATTTGGTTCCAGATATCCTGAGACTCAGTCAACAGTTCGCAGTGAATGTGAAGAAAGTTTGAGTTAGAAGAACCAGAAGATATGGACAAGGCATTCTTCACAGCTGCCGTTCTCCCGCTGCCACTAGGGCCATTAATTAAGATGGGGATGTTCCTGCTAATTAAAGAGTTCAAAAAGTGGGCCAAAGCTGCTGATCGTACAGTTGGAACAAAGGCAGGTTTAGACTTGTCTTCGAATGCTGAAAATGAAGGCACACTATTCTTCCATGTACTACAGGTTAATGACCCGGGCTTGTAATAGTTATCCCAAATAGAGCCTCCCCTGGGTGTGCGAAACTGAACACTACCAACCGAGAATGTGGCATGCCACCAGAGGTCAAAGGACAGCTTGTTGCTAGGATTCAGAAAGCCACCACACCCCCAAATGATGGCATACACCAGACTCCACTCAACATCTAAGGCATAATTAGGATCCTCAGAAGATGGAGTAGGAAGGATGCTCTAAAAAATATAAATAAAAAATAAATAAAAACAATAGCCATCTGGATAATGAGTGCCAAGAAAAGAAACTAGTCTCTACCTGTAGTATCTGACAAGTGGACTTGACTACATGTTTGGCAGATAGCTTGAGTTCCTGTGGTACAATGACTGGATCAGCTCCACTGGTAGTACTGCTTGAAGGAGTCACACTGTCCATGGACTCGTGCAAAGCAGGAGAAATAAAGTGAAGGGTTGGAGGAAGGTATTTTTCAAAGAGCTGCTCCAGGATGTCCCAGACAGCCGACTTAGTGCCTTCTGGTAAGCTGTTTAGCCATTTCATAGTGAAGTCTCTCCAGGATACGGTATCTTTAGACATGGCTACTTTGACCACTTTAGAAGAGAAGGAAGTTGTCCATTTGCTGCAGTCTGTAGCCTGGTGGTAAATACAGCAAAACAAGAAAACTGTGAAACATTTGAACTACTACTGACTACTGAGGACTATCTCAAGTTCTGATATGAAATAACCACATCTCAAGGACCTTATCCAAACTAAATGTGACAAGGTTGTTTTGTAAATGAAAGAAACTACTTCAGTCATAGCTACTAGCTAGATCAACAATCAATATAACTCTCAGATCACAAGTTACTTTTCTTCTATGCCTATTCTTATAGACTGCTTGATAACATTGAATTTATAACCAAATAAAGCCCAAATAAGCTTGGCTATATATAATAGACAGCCTCAAGAAATAGTCACAAGTCCTATTATTCTGTTTTTACCTCAAAAATAAAAGTAATGGATGGATCCAGATTGATGGAATGGCCATTGGGAAGAGTCAGGGTGTTGTCTTGGCAACAGGAGGCCAGAGTGTCCATTTGGTCTTCTGAGAGCTGGCCCTCCAGAACGATCCAAGTGTAGGCTAACGAAGATGGAGCTACAGAGGGAGAAGGCAGACAGCCAGCACAAGGTCCACTGTTAGATGGAGGAGAGCTGCTGAGGACAGATGACAAGCAACGAGGAAGAATTCCTTCTTGCCATAACCTGGATAGAAACACACAAAATTAAGTCTCTATCACAAAAGATCTGTAGATGTGTTCCATTTGAGCGTATTTGGACCAGTGTGTGTCTATAAACCTCGTCAGAGCATCCCTTTACATATTTCACAGTTTGCCTTTATCTTAATTCAAGTGTACTCAAAATGTGCTATTTAGTAAATGCATA
>WLWD01002019.1_pt1:0-25000 | contig 129167 bp, 76 predicted proteins | sample 6712731 | NCBI WGS metagenome assembly WLWD01 (sample SAMN12718690, study PRJNA576275) | sponge metagenome | isolation source: marine sponge | host: Mycale hentscheli | place: New Zealand: South Island, Marlborough, Capsize Point | collected 2014-11-01 | reverse complement strand
AATTGTAAATTGCTGATTATTATATTTTGATAGTGCTTGTTGGGGACCGTCTTCAAATTTTGTCATTGACATAAAGACAAATGGCAAAATGACAGCCATAGCCCTAACATGCAAGCACAAGCTGTAAAATATATTATTATTTACCAGAGAAATACCACAGCAAGCATGCACTATCAAATCTTGTGAAGTCACAAATGAAAACCTTTCTTAGTCAATAAATTTTATCAGGCAGCACGTGCTATTAGATTAGAGGAGATGAGAGAAAAATTATATATATACATAATAAGTTGCTTAATACTGGCATAGTACTTACTGAAAAGAGATACAAATAATATTAAGTCTACTAACCATAACAGGTGAGTTGTAGGATGTCTTCCAGGGGTAGGAAGTAGAACCATGGACACTTGGACCTCCTCCCTTCCATGTAGCGTACCAGAGCTGCCTGACACTGCAGTAAGCTAGACAACAGCTTTTCCAGTAAGAGTAGAAGATCTAAAAATAGGAAATGGCAACTAACATTTAGATTGTCTAGCAAGAATATGGAATAATCTTACTACAGGTTTAAATTAACACTTTATGGAGATATTTCTCTTACTCACATACTCACCTTCTCTAAGACAGATGGCCAGGACTGCTGGGTTCTTCTTGGCTTGCATCATGAGCTCCTTGAAGTCACGGTCAACGTTGGAAAAAGTGAAAGATTCGGGAGCCAAATGCTGTTGCACATCTGTGGAGCTATACACCTTCAGAGAAAAAAAAAAGTTGAACAGAGATCAGTCTTGGACTATCAAAATGACTGATTAGGTAAACTTGAGCAAGAAAACGATCTTCTGGTATCTTTTGTTAGTTTATTTCAGCAGCTAAAAACCATCTTTGCTCAAAACTCTCCATTGTCTGATTTTATATCCCAAATGACAACATTCACAAACAAGCCACAGAGATAGCTACTAATTAATACTTACTATAACTTTCGTACATCTGTAATAATAGTTCAAATGTTTTGGCTCTGTGGAGCCTTTATCAGTGTCTTTCAAAAAATGAGGAAAAAATAAAAAATATAGACATAAAGTGTGAATTAAAAAGAAAAAGATGTGGGTATGATAAATATTTAATTCATGCCAAAAAGCTACTAAAAGTTTCTAAAAGTAACTATTTTAAATGGATCGGGATATACTTTAACTCCGTTAAATAAATATACAAGACCCATATACCATTCGTCAAATTTAAGTGAATATTGATTACAGGAGTGGACTATTTTATTCCATTGCATACCTCTTCTAACTGGACCCAGAGCTGCTGGACTTTAAGCCACGTGACCAGGACAGACTCGATGGTCTGGAGCTGTTTGTGCCACTTGCTCAGTTCGTCATCGAACGACGTGGCTGAGGCCATGCCCACGAGACTCTGTAGAGACGTCTGAAAGAGTAAAATGAACACAAAGCTCCGATAAGAGTGTGCTCCAAGCCATATTTTATGAGTGATGTCATGAAAAGATCGCTTTGCTCAAGAAGTTTCTGTTAACTCAATAGCCTCTTTTACGATATCACAAGTTCACAGCTTAAAAATAATTACTTCACAATAATGTGTGCATTAATACTAGTAGCATGCTCAATGTCATGGTGGCATTAGTAAGTGAACTAGTTCAGAGAATAGGACAAATATATATATATATATATATATATATAGGATGTGACTCATACTAGCTGTAAGCATTTCTGGTTTTGACGACACTTTACCAGCATCTCCAGCAGTGCCAATGGAAGCCATTCTAGTATTCTATCATTAAATCATAAAACACTTCCAAATACACAAGCATTGGATTCTAAAAGGGGAGTGATGTTAAGTAAGCCCTGCGGAGCGCTGCCATATTCATTTTCACGAAATAAAAAACTAGGTTAGAAAAACAACTTTAGTCCAATGGCTTTGATTACTCGAGAATACCTCACTCACTTAACTCGCTAAAAATATTACTTCAAGATTTGTAAAAAAAAAGTGACTAATAAGAATTATAAAGCACTGGTAATGGATAACCCAAAAGATTGGGACAAAAGAAATGTTGACTTCATAATTCAACGTTATGACTAACAAGAATCAGCAAGCAGTGGTGATGGATGAACCAAAGGGCATTAGAGCAAAAGGAATGTTAGTCTCATAACTTCTATATAATTCAGCAATGCTACTTTTTATAGCAATACCTGATGGCTTTCTAAAGTCACAAAAATTCCTTTTGTGTTGGTAAGTAAAGGTATGCTGCCATTGTTGCTGCTTCCTTCCCCTCCACCTGGAGTAGTGGAAGGAGCAGGCGGGGCATAAACCACACCCTTTGAGGAACGAACGGCAGAAGTCACCCTGACTGGTGTCGATCCTGGTCTAGGAGTAGAACCCGGTCGCTTGCTGGTCTCCACTGCCAACTCCGATATAGTCTGAGGAAGAAACTTAATTCACGCACAGTACAAGTAAAATCACCAACTTGTGTTTACCTCTTGTTGAGCTGAATTTATTACTCTCTTGTACTCTTTTAATTCGAGTTGTCTACTCAGCCACACCTCCTCAAACATATTAAGAAGTGACTCAATGGCTACATCTTTCTTGGCTCTCTCAACAACTGCTAGGACTTCTCTATGATAGGCTAAAATATTCAAGATAAAAGAAAATATTGAAATTGAGACTTTGATGAGTTACTAAAAAGCTACCATAAAGTTCCATTTCCATGAGGTGGCCGAAAGTCAAGTGCTCTATTAAAGTGGGATCAAATGTGCTCCCTCTCATTAGGTAGTGTGAAGACCCATTGTTGGCATAGCGAAGCAGCTGCTTCCAATGCCGAGGACGCATTGCTGGACTATAATTAAAAATATACAAGTTCTTGTCAATAAAAGGTTATCTTTTATTATGGTGAGAGGGCTAGGGCTAGGGCTAGGGCTAGGGTTAGGGCTAGGGCTAGCAATTATTATTAAGTTTTTGCTAGGGATAGGGCTAGGGCTAGGGCTAGGGCTAGGGCTAGCAATATTATTACTAAGTTTATTTCTTCACTTAACCAGTCATTAGTCATTCTACCTTTTTAGTCCATCCAGCACTGGTATGGTGTTTTGAATGACAAACACTGACTGGGTCAAATATTTGTAGATATCCCAGCTTTGCATTAGTTTTAGCGGGAGTCCATTGATGAGGTCCAGCTGCTTTTCAGTCCCCAAGAGCAGATCAGCTGAGTCTATTTCCTTCCAGTGCTTCTGGTACCAGTTTTCATGTTGACTAAGAATTACTCTGGAGAGAAAAAAATTCATCAAAGTCAAATACTAGTGACTTCATCGAAATAATAGTTAACTACAACAAAGAGTAATAATAAAATGTTTCTTACTCTGATATATTCCATAGCTCCTTCAGAGTAATCAACTCATCTTCAAACCTGAAAACAAACATCAACAAATCATTAATTGAATATGAAATTCCGCAAACAAACAACAACAAATAAAAATTACTCTTTCAACAATGAGAAATTAAAAATGGATGCTTGAAGGAGCTCCTGTAGTTCTATCAGGTCTTTAGCTTGGCTTTGAAGAACTGTCAATTCTTTGCTGAAATCTGTGAGCATATGAAGTGCCTTTCCTCGAGATGTTGAACCTTGGTGGCAGCTGCTTTTATTGAACTTTCTCCTGAGGTTGATAAATATTTCTCCAAATCTAGTAATGTCTTCAGAAATAAGTTCCTGCTGTGCTTGAATTCTTGGGCCAATACGCTGCTTGCAAAGGGCCACACGTTTCTTCAAGTTCGACCACCTATTTTACCAAAGAACCACCGAGCAAGTAATTGATGGTGTTAATGCACAGGAGGAAAGCTGTAGCTAGAGATAACCATTCAATTCTCAATATCTATTAGGGACCAAAAACCAAAATGCCAAACATTTCAAATTAGTATGTAGTTTGAATGCATTTAGCAGAAGGTACTAAATTGTCAGTTGCCCTACCTACCTACTTATATAACCATCAAGACTATAAAAAATGACCCATCTCTTAGGAATCCAGGTTAGAGAAGCTCAACTTCACTCACAAATGATATATCTTTATGTCTATTCCTAAATTGTTCTTTTCCTTCCATTTTTTTCTCACCTTTGAGGAGCTTGATTGAATTTCTTTCTCAGATCTGATGGAAGGGGAAAGCTAAAGCGATCAAGAATGATGACAGCCCGAGTTACTGCTCCGAATTTGCTGTCCATTTCTACTTGCTGAATATTTACCTGCAAATGAATCCAAACACATGCAATTTCAGTTGGTGACAGGTTTATACAAGTGTAGGGCATTAATTAGGGATTTTTACCTTGATGAATGTACTCATGATCTTCATGAAGGCAGATGTATCACTTTCTTCACCGGAAATGAGGTCAACTTGTGGTTCCACCTCTTGGAAAAAATCCTCGAGCTTGGACAGCACCATGTGAATCTATAAAAAAAACTTTTGTGTATCAATTCATTATAACTTTGTGAGGTATATTTTCACCTGTCTTTCCAAATGGCTGGCATACACATGCTTCCACTTGTTGGCCATTGAGCTGAGTGTGTCTCTGATGGGTCGTTGATCCACGCAAACCCAGCCCACATTATTGAAGTCTTCAATGTTCTTCACACGTTCTAAAATGCCCTGAAGCACAAAAGAAGCAAAATAGAAGCAAATATGACCCAAAAATTAAAGTCTCACTGATGACGCGCACTGTTGCAGGCATAGATGAATATGGGTAATAGCAGTAGTGCATAATGAAATTGATGACCATTAGGTAAATACTAAGTCTTGCAATGCAGGCTAGCTTAAACAAATCTAAATGCTTGAAATTTTGTTCCATTGGTTGATTTTTTAGAGTAAAAGATAAAATTACTCCTTTTAGCTAGCACCATTAAAATATGAATACACTTTTTAAATTCATACACTTGGAATACCAATGGACAGAACATATCTCAATTGATTTAAGCTTGCTGAGGTTTGTCTAGTGTCTTAGCTCGGCTAAATTAGTGATTTTAAATTAAGCAGCAGATACTGGCACAACATTCTCTACCTCTGGTAATACTTATTACTAGCACCCAGTAATAGTAACCTAAAAGATACTAACTTGTCTTTAAAAGAATGTCGTTTGTTTATTTTTTAAATACAAAAAGTACCAAAGTTTAACAAGTCACTCATAATAGGAAAAACATTTACTTTTTGGACTTTAAATATAACCAGTTACATCTTATAAACATTATACACTATCCATTCACTACCAAATTATCTCAATCACATCTCACCTTGGGACTTTACTTTGATGACTAACAATCCTACTTGTCAATATTGGGAACTTAAAACATAGAAGTTAGTGTTCATGTTTGGACACTCTCTGAATAGACTTGTGGGGAAAACTAATTTATTATTTTCCCACGCTGAGAAAAAAATTCCAAATCGCACTTTCAGGGTCATGTTCTATGCATAGAATCACTTTCCTCATTTGTAATATACACTCAGCATCATCTATCATTACCTCATTGCATAACTTGGACTTGTAGCAATTTGGCACAAATGCTGGGCAATAACTTTTAGGGAGTTCTCCATTGTCATTTCAATAAGTCAACATCTATTACTTTATACACAACATTTTGACAGGCAAACTGCTATCTTCATCAGGTTACAAAAATTAACGAGAAATCTTTAATTTTTGTAACCTAATAAAGACAGCAGTATGCCCATCGAAACATTGTGTATTATTAATATCAAGACAATGATAATAATAATAATAATAATAATAATGGTAGCATAATTTTTGTTGTAATAATATCAAACAAAATTCTAATTATATGCAGTATAAAAACGAAATAAAATCAAACAACTATTGAACACACACAGACAGGCAGAACTCATACTATTGTTGCTATATACAAAATTAAGCAGCTTTATTTTTCTCTTTGGAAACTGACAGAGAAGAATAGCTAGAGCTGAGTCCATACGAGGAAGACTGAAGATCTATTTCATTGCGAGTGCTTTCCAACTCCAAAAATTCATCCAAATCGTCACGTTCAAGATGGGACTTCATGCACCAATGCCTGCATGTCACGTAAGTGCCCAGAAAGATACAAAGTTTCTTAACACAAACTATTAATAGAATCACCAATGGGATGAATGCAAATACCATTTGAATGGGGCACGATACTGCAAGTGGAAGCAGCAAGTGATTAGGATAATGCCTGTAACTCAAATGGTACAAGGAGAATGTATTGATCAGTAACAGGTCTCCCATTAACAGGCCATCAATGACATTGTGATGGCGTTCTTTGTGAGGCTGGAAAACTGCATGCACAACAAGTACTACAGTCAGTAAAACCTCCATAGTAATGTAGTAAGATACTGGAGTGTTGATGTTGAAAGCGAGTTGGATCAGGAAGCGGTATAGGAAGTAGACCCCAGAAAAGAAGCGAAAGTTATCTTTGAAAGTGCTCTGGAACGAATCAAATATTGGCTTGAGTATCTCCAATAGGTTCACCAGCTTCCAAATGAAGAATGTCTCCGGCAGACGTAATAAATGCAATATCTTGTAGTGAACTGGATATAAGACTAAAAGAAGTGTTGGAATTACTGCAAAAATGACTAAGGATGTACCGGCAGTGACAGCAAAAGGAATGTACACCGCAGTGCTGTAATTGTATACCCCCATGTAATGAACAACCCTCAAAGAGCCTCCATTGTTCTTTGATATGTAGCCTGGCCTCAAAATAGCCATAGAAATAGTGACATTTTGTGAATAAGTCAAGATAAGAAATGCTGTTATGCCGTGAACCATACTTTTATTAAGTATAGGAACTTTGATTCCAAAACGAGCCAATAAAGACTTAAATGTCAGACTGTAATTCAATATAGCAACCACTGCCACAACTAAGCCCAGGGAATATATCTGAGTTAAATAATTAATGGCCATTACTGATAGAGTAGTGGCATTTTTCCAAAGACAAAAGGCAAGATTTTCTTGCACAAAGAAGTCCAGATTAAACATACCATAAAATAATGGCAAAAACCCTTGCAGAAGTTTGACAGTACTCGGCAGCTTAAAGTATCCTTCCCCTCCTATTCTCATGGTAAGAAGAACCTGTGCAAAGAAAATGAATCCATTGGCTGGACCAGAACTGAGGGATTGGTCCTTATAGAGGATGATCACAAACAGAATTGTAACTGGAACAATTTCTGTCAGGATATAAAACAGCCAGCCCAACTTGCACAGACTATTGGGGCCACATGCATAATATCTATTGTGGAAGTACACTGTGAAGTTACTTCTGCATTCCCCACACAATATCCCTTTTCGACCATGCTGGCAAATTTCCAGCACATCAGGATCGTCACTAACGAAATTCAGGGTCGTGTTATATCTGCAATAGCCTGAAGGGCAATACCCGCTCTCCAAGTCCGTCTGGTTTATCGAATGCTTCACCCACATGCCTGCCACTCGACTGGCTGTGAAATTGATATTGTCACATGATTCAATGCCATGTGTGGTGCCTTTTAAAGGGCTAGTAATACAAATGCACTCGTTCTTGAGGCCGCCAATTGCAAATCCTGCAGGACAGCTGACAAGCTTGACTTCAAATCCTACGGTCACTCTACGGGCACTCTTAGTGCTCAGCAAAACACTGCCTTGTTCATTTTGCTTGCCGTAGAGAGTTAAGCTTGAACCACTTACAATTGCGTTCGGAAATACTTTTATACCATTTGACTCTTTCATTCCAACCGTAAAAATACCATAAGAACTAGATACAAGATCGCTGTAACTCTTAATTGAAATGGATCGTGACTTTCCTGGGACGAATCCCACCGTCTCTTCTTGGATATTGGTAATAGTGAAACTTTTGACTGAAGTGTGAACATGCCTTACATGCTCAGGAAAAAATGAAAAATATCCGATACTTTCAAATATTCTGCTGTCGTTGTGTGTGCCATTTTCGTTCTTGTTTAAATGCCTCAAGCACGGCACTAAAGACAACACTTTAATTGCATCCCACACTTTATAGCTAAACTTTGTATTATAATTTCTATCAAATATGAGCTCGATGTTCACGTTGCCGACGGCACTACTAGCCTTGGAGATAAAGCAGGAATCAGAATAAGTAGTCCACATGTTACTGGTAGTATAATAATGAATTCCCCCTCCAGATTTCTGGGCTGTATTGAAGGTGAAGTTTAACTTGACATTATCACTCAGAATCATTCTAGAAGTCAGTAGGTATACTGCTCCTCCATAATAACCTTCATTCCCCACAAAGAGAGCACTTGTGTTCTCTTTCACATACATTGTAGTGTGCTCGAGGCGAAATCCGCTTCCATTATTATTGGTAACCAGTAGTGAGTCAAAAATATATAGCTCAAATTCTATGCAATACAGTGCACCTATACCATCAATGTACTCTTCTACATACTGATTTTGAGACAAGTAGTGTTTCTTGGCTATGTTACTTTGGAACACAGCATTGTAAAGTTTCAGCCTAGGCAATATTCCCCTCAGAGCAGCTGTATTTTTAGTTACAGGCATTGCACAAAAGGCAGCGCCATATAATGCCATATTATTGTGCCACCTGATACCATCAAAGGTAATGAAGGAGTTATCTGTGCTTGTCTTTGCAGAGCTTACTATCGATCCACCACCCAAGGTGGCATGATTACCATCAAATTCACACTGTGTTACTGTCAAGTTAAAAGCAGCTGCTGCTGACTGGCTCTCAACATGCAGCCCACCTCCTTCTATGGCTTTGTTATTAGTAAACAAAGACTTTTTTATCTTTATTTCAATTTTTGAAGAACTGAGAATTCTGATGCTCATGCCACCACCTTTTTTTGCTCTATTCCCTTCGAATGCTACTGATGAAACTGTAAATGTTGTAGCTTGTGAGCTGTTAAAGATGGCACCTAACCCACCCCCAAATGTTGACTTCAGGAATGCAGAAGAAAATGTACTATTAGTAATACTGTATTCTGAACGCTCCAATGCAAGTTGAGACTGGATCAAAATATGCTGACTGTTCATTTCGAACAAGCAGTTTTCCACGACAACAATCCCATTGGCATTGTAGAGTGTTAATCCAACACCACTGGATTCCGTGATATCAACTTGGTGCAGCAAGATCCCTGCACAGTTTACAAATAAGATTGCTGCAAGATTACGCTCAGTTGAATCTAAAGAGCACTCTACAATCTTGAGAAATAACAGTGATATATTGAAGGAGTTCACAAACTTGAATCCACCTGTCTTCTTTGAACATCTCAAAGTACTTCTTTTTCCCATTCCACCATCAAAAGTAACATTTTGAACTCCTTCTAGTGTAATGACAGTCTCCACTCTCAGAATTAGTGGGCATATTCGGACAATAGAATGACTGGAGACAACTGAAGAAATATTATTTACTTTTACAAATGCATCCATCTCTAAACAAGACTGCTTAGAATTATCATCTTCAATGATACCAAACTGTCCCGCCTTGCATACTGATACCACTAACAAGATGCCCATACATTCAAACAGCCTCATGCTTGATCACTTTTGCAAGCAAAAGATGTTGAAAATGAAAAAAAAATGCTTCTTTTTTAAAAACCAACGTATTTAAATAGTCTTATCCGTTATCAATCACTTCCTATTCAAGTTTTGACAACAAATTTCATCAACTATGGCTCTATGCCTATACCAAATATGGAATGGTGAGCTTATCGCTGAAAACTGCACTAGACAAGGAAATTCCTTAAAAAAAGTCAGACAAAACCAAATCAGTACATTTCATCTGTAGCTCCCAGTGATTTAGTACTGATGTGTTGACACAAGTATCTGATACCAGTGAAACACACTTGTGATGACCCCTACCTACTGTACAACAACCTTACCAACTTTGTTGCCATCTTAGTTCCCACAGATGTGCTGCACAGTAACAAATGAGAGCCTCAAGTCTTTCCGTATAACAGTCTTGTCATTGTCATGTGAATGTCACGACCACTGATTTGAACCTTACAAGTTATAGCTACAGCTGAAGTAAAAGAGTCTATGATTTGTTGTTGCTATTTCTATTTTCACTGCTCATCAGTATACTCATTGATCCAAGTAGTACTTGTAGGCTCCGGGAGTGTTCACACTATGCTCACTGAGATTCTAGCTGCCACATACTCGAGCCATAGTAGTACGCAAATTTGTTTTACAATAATAGCAAATTTTCTCATTTTAACAGCCAATATTATGTTAACTAGTGGTGTGCTTGAGCACAAATGGCGAGCGAGCCTTAAACTACACTATTGTTAAATGATTGATTTTAACAACTAACACTCAAGCTAACTAAAATAAAGTTGAGTTTTTAAATTAAGTTAATGCGGTAAAGGGGTTTCAATTCCATAGTAACTGCTCCCTGCAACTGTTTGAATTGAAAAAGAAGCAACAAATTCAAGTCACATTATTTAAAATTTTCTTTGTGATATTCTTTATAGTAGTTGTAACGCACAATACTTTCACACAACTGAACATACCTACGCAAGACTTACCTTCGTAGTTCGTCTAGTGGACAATGAATTTTCAAGTAAATGCTGTTGAGTAGGGCTTATATAACTGTGACAAATAGCGTATTAACTTACCACCGCCACTAACTCGAATAGAAATGGAGCTCCCATAAGTTTTTCGTTTTAACTGCACCCGCAAAACAATTCAAAGCGGTAAACAATTCAATTTCTAAGGCGATACGGGTAATGGTCGCTAAACCAGAGGATTCTGTTTAGTGAAGTTTGGGACAGGGTCGAACGCCGAGCAAACACAAAAATACGGAGGGTCAAAGTACAAAATAACATACATACGTCCAAACATATATCTAAATAAATAAACAAACATCCCCGATTTTCGATTGTGTTACCCCTGTAAGTGTCTCGCTCGCTACGCTCGCTCGCCAATTAAAACTTAACCTGACATTTTGAGTTCTTGACGAAGTCCTCTTCAGGGGTCTATTGGCTGCTAGAACGAGAACATTTGCTATTATTATAATTATTTCAGCCGAGAATGACTGAATCATTTGCTTATTGTTTGTGTAGCAACCATCATATCAGGTGGAGCTTTAACTGCTATGGAGAGCAAGTGCTGATAGAAGTGGGATGTACGAAAACAACAGGTGCCACGTAAATTACTGACTACCCATGAGGTGAGCAACCGGAATGCTGCGAAAACTATATCAACTTTTCATATTTTAGGTTCTGACAATGGAGTAATAGTCAGACTTTCTGCCTGCTTGAAAATGTCTTTTTTTTTCTTTTTTCTTTTTTTTTTGTGATATTGTGGAATTTAGTGAGTTTAATGAGTTCTATGATTCAAAAGAAATACAAAAATGTTTGTTTGTGATATTGTGGGATTTATTGAGTTCTATGATTCAAAAGAAATACATGATTCAAAACTATTGTTGAAATATTGTAATAATTTAACACACACACAAACACGCAAGCTATAAGGTTAACACTATTAATGCATAAACAAAATGAGCACTTAATGTACAATTCTACTCAACAAAACGCTTAAATGAAGAGCTTGAATCAAAAAACGACTTTCGATCAATTTCACTGACAAAATTCAGCTCCAACTGACTACCATGGACTGCCTCTCGGACTCTCAAACCCCAGAAACATCTGCAGCAAATCCTAGCAGCATAAGAAGCGAAATGTTTAGCAACTACCAGCAATGCAATCACCATGGGAGCATAAATGAGCGCCAGCTGGATGGAGCTTGTAATCAAAACAAATTTATCACTAATATCAGAGCTATTCTTGTGGTATAAATGGAACATTGATATGGTATTAATTATGACCAAGTTTCCAATCAAAATGGTGTTTACAGCGTTGTGCAGCTGCTTTTTAAAGGGCTGGCATAATGAATGGATAACTAAGACAATCACAAGCTCTAACTCCACAGTTGTGTAGAAATAATCAGGCGTGTTGAACAAAAATGTTAGGTTTATAATAAACCGATACAGAAAATACAATCCGGAGAAGAATCGGAACTCATCTTTGTAGGTGCTCTGGAAAGAGTCGAACACCGGCTTCATCTTCTCTAATGGACTCACTACTTTCATTATGCATCTTGATTCCGAGATGTGAAGAAAAGATAGCACTCTGTAATGGAGTGGATACACCAGCAGAAGAAATGTGGGGATAAGGACAAACACAACCAAACTAGATGAAGCTAAAATTGTGTATTGAAGATGGTCACCACTATTGTAGACATATTCTCCATAGAAATGAACAACAGTATTGTAGACTTTACTGTCATGATAGATATACCCAGGTCTCAGCAGAGCTATGGATACCGCCACGTTTTGTGAATACGATAAAATCATCAAGGCAGAGAGTCCATGTACGGCACTTCTATTGATGCTGAAAACCCTGGTCCCTAGAAACTTTGCTGCGAGCAGGAACAACTTGTGGTTGTACTTCAAAAATATGACTAGGATAAAGACTAAGGCCAAGGAGTATACTTGAGTCAAGTATCTCATAGACATGATGAACAAGGAAGTCGCATTTTGCCTCAGGCAAAATGCCAAATTAGGATGCATGAAGAACTCCAAATTGAAGACTCCGTAAATAAGCGACTGGAATTCTTGACCAGTGTAAATGGCTGGTTTCAAACTGAAGTGATCTTCTCCACTTATCCTCAGAGTTTGAAGGACTTGGGAATAGAAGACAAAACCACTTATGCCGCCAGAGCTTAGGGAACTGTCACTATAAGCAATGACCACAAAAACAATAGTGACTGGTACAATATCAGTAACAATATAAAGCAGCCATCCCAGATGGCATGGTTCCTTAGAGCAGGTGTAGAATCGACTATGATAGAGAACAGAATAGTTTGTAGTGCACTCTCCACATAGTATTCCCCGCCTACCTTCATTGCAGACATTCCAAATATTGCCCTCGTCAAGTTGGGTGCCATGGCCCTTGATCAGTGTAACATTGTTAGAGCAGTAGCCAGTCGGACAATATCCTCCTAGCAAATTATCTTCATTGATTGTGTGATTCATCCACATTCCCTGAGATCGGTTTGCTATCTTGCTACGATTGTTGCATTGTTGAATGATATCAATATGGTTTGAAACACAAGAGCAACTTTTTTTTAAATCCAAATAGAATCCTGGAGGACAGTTCATTATACTGATATTGACTTCGAAGTGGACGAGGCGTTCACTATAAATTGTCGACATTAAAATCTTCAGCTCTAATCCTGGATCTCCTTTAAAGGTTACATTGGAATCCTTTACAAGTGAGTGAGGAAAGATTTCAATGGATTTGTTTGCACTGCTAGGATCAACATCAATAGCTAGGGCGCCTTTGTAAAGTTCCCCAAAGTCATTAACGCTGCTGATAAGAACGCAATACTCTTTTCCCGGGATGACATTAGTATCACTTATACTGACATTGAAACTTCTGCCAGCAGTTTTGATGTGACTCTTGTTGCTCGGCTCAAATTGAAAATATCCAACGCTAGAAAATACAGTCCTTTGACTTACGCTATCATTTAGACCAAACATAGCCATGCAAGGCTCCAGGGAAAGGGCATAAATAGAATCAGAGATGAGTGTACCATTCCTTACTCTATGGTTGTCGGAGAAAGTAAAGACAATACCTGTGCTTTCGCTTGTCTCCTTCTGAATGAAGCATGAATTAGTGAACTTACTCCATGACGATATAGATGCATAATAGTTAATGCCACCGCCCGAGTAAAGTGCGACGTTTTTAATGAAGTCCACCTTTACCTCACTCCCTGTTACAATTTGAGACAGGAAAAGGTAAACTGCTCCTCCGTACCAACCTTTATTGTCGGTAAATTGTACCAGAGAGTGAGCTCTGATATGCATTGTACAAGAATCCAAGTGGAAGGCAGTGCCATTGTTCCCAGTGGCAGACAGAGAAGAACCAAAGTGCATTTCAAAGTAGGAGCAGTACAGAGAACCTATTCCATTTACGTACAAACGCTCATCAACATTGTCTGGTATTGGAAGTCTCCCTACTGTATTGTTGGAAAAAGTTGAATTTATAAACTCCAAGTGAGGCAGAAAGCCACCAACTACTGAATACTTTGGCTCAGCGATGACATAAAGGGCGGACCCATACACTGCAGTGTTAGCACACCAGTCTGTATTAATGAACTCTATACTAGAACTGTCCTCCCTTGCCCGTGCCGACATTATTCGCACTCCTCCACCAACCTGAGCTCGATTTCCTTTAAATAGACAATCTTTTACAGAGACTCGTAGAGGTGACATGTTATCCAAATAGAGCCCTCCCCCTCCTATACCAGCACAATTATCATAAAAATGAGACTGAGCAATTTCAACGGTACAATTGAAGGAGTTTGAATACCTCAGGCTAATCCCAGCACCATACTTTGCTTTGTTATGCTGAAATATCACCGAGGCAACCAAGACAGTGATGTGACTTGATTCAAAGACTGACAGATCAAGGCCACCTCCATACTCAGAAATACCATCAGGTGCTTCTTCTGTCTTGCTGAAAGAGCTGTTTGATATGTGATACAGTGACCTTCCGGAGGTATTTTTTAAAATGACAGAAATATGTTGCCTGTTGTTTATGAATGTACAATTCTGTACTTGCACAAGACCGGTGATGTTTTTAAATGAAAATCCAGTTCGCGATGAGTTTGTCACAAGCACATCAATAATGTGTATTTCAGCAAGAGTGGTGAACCTTTTTGTAAGAAAAATCAAAGAACATCCGGTCAAGACAAGATTTTGAACAGTTAAATTAAGAGCATCGATGATCACCAAACTGTCGTTTATACAATATAACTTACCTCCCCTGCCATCTATGGAGACAATATCTGCACTTACTTCTGTTTTCGTCTCTAATCTGATCACACTGGAGCATATTGATACGTGACTTACATCACCTGCATCCATGGCCAGGGAGATATTCTTCGGAGTTGCGACAGATGTAATCCTTGCATCATCTTCGCAGAGTTCTCTGCCAGACTCTGGTTCAATCACTCCGACATGAGCGGTCAAAACACATGGAATAGCAATCAAAAAAATGACTGACAAGAAACCTCCTTCGCTCTCCATCAAGCTGATCAGCTCTACCTCTGAGCCCAGACTACCTCAGGGATTATGTTTTGTCTTTGAGGTTCTAATAATAAATGGTGTTGTTACTGTTGTGGGGTATTATCCTCGCACGTATTTATGCACTTTGTTGCTGACACTTGCCTTTAGAAGTGGCTGCATGAATGTGCCTTAGTTTGTCCTTTGGAAATTGTTTGCTTATTGTTATCATTCTCATTATGAAGATGTATCATGAGATCTGATCCAGCAGGGAAATACTTCTACTTCCCAGAGAAAGAGACACAGGAAAGTGGACTAAACTTCCAATTCACTAAGATGTTTTGGACTTTCAATATAATTGGAATTATTATCGACACCTTTTGATACTTATAAATTCTACTTAATGTGCAGAATGAGCTGTTTGGGAGATTTATATTTTGACTCAAACACGCGAACCCAATTTATTTATTTTAAAAGGCTTTCAAATCAGAAACAGATGGAAGACTGGCGAACAGACAGACAGACAGACAGACAGACAGGCATGCTCATAGACAGACAGGCAGGCAGACAGACAGACAGACAGACAGACAGACAGGCAGGCAGGCAGGCAGGCAGACAGACTGACTGACTGCCAGACAGACAGGCAGACAGACAGACAGACAGACAGGCAGGCAGGCAGGCAGACAGGCAGGCAGGCAGACAGACAGACAGACTGACTGACAGACAGGCAGGCAGGCTTGTAGACAGACAGACAGACAGACAGGCAGGCTTGTAGACAGACAGACAGACAGACAGGCAGGCAGGCAGGCTTGTAGACAGACAGACAGACAGACAGACAGACAGACTGACTGACTGACAGACAGACAGGCAGACAGACAGACAGACAGGTAGGCAGGCTTGTAGACAGACAGACAGACAGGCAGGCAGGCAGGCTTGTAGACAGATAGACAGACAGACAAACAGACAGACAGGCAGACAGACAGACAGACAGATGCCCTGTAATGTAATCACCATGGACATGTATGCTAAATAAATGATACAATACATAAAATCAATTTTTACTCACACAAAATCATAAAATACAGTAGTCTAGCTTAAAGAGTAGAAAGTGTGGATCTTAATAGTCAGACCTACTACTACTGAGCAGGTAAGCCTGTTTTACCTTGTCAGATATCTTTAAACAAGCCAGCACGAAAAAAAAACTGTGCTATTCTCATTGACTTTCCTGACACCATTTTTATCTCACACTCATCACATATTGTACCTACGCTCTACCCAAGCCCTTTATACAAAGGCTTCTGTTAAGCATTCTATCACTTAATCCATAATTCAATTATAATTTTAAATGACACACTAGGTTGTCCATCTTTGCTTTAAACATGAATGAGCATGATTACCAAAAAATTTTTTTACATAAAGTAATGTTACCTATCTTTTAGTAGTTGGTAAGCAAGAGCATATCAAAAAATTATTTTAAAAACTAATTAAAATATAAAGTGAGGTAATAGCATACCATGTAAGACATAGTTTCATTATTACCCCTCAATAGTCATCTGTTATAGATCCATAAATTTAAAGTCAATTTGCTTCTTTTTTTTTACCCATTCACTAACTTGACTCAAACAATTTGCTTCACATGTACAAGTCATGTAACAAAAGAAACAAAAAATTGGCAAATGCTGACGTTTTTCCTTCTCTCTCCATCTTGTTCTATGTCTACTTACTTGAAAGACAGAAATTTCTCCGTCAAAGTCATCCAGAGAGATCTTGTGAGCTGGCTCTTGTTCTCCAGCCGAGGAGGAGTGGTCAGGCTTGAGGAACTCCCAGTCCGTAACCCCGGTAACAGTGCTGGTGGAAGGCTCCAGGGCAGGAAGAATTGGCAGGCTGGTAGCACTGGAATAAAACCATGTCATGCATAGGACAACAAAATAATTTTAATGGAAAATAGACAAAGGAAACAACAACAAAAACAAAAAGCTGATAAACAAATATTGGCAAGCAAGCGAAATGAGCGAGACAGTATCAGGGGTGAATAATGCAAAATCAGGTATTAAACGTGCACGCGGGTGCCTTTTTTTTTCTCTGACCCCAGTTTCTTCTGATACTACAGTAATCTAGACTTGAACTCAAAATTGTGAAAAGATTCCCGCAAAAACGCTTGTTTTTCTAGTCACAAAAAATTGCTGCAACTGGTTATTATGACATTGAAACCCTTTACCAGACTTAATTGGAGCCAAGTGCCACTTGTTGGTTGTCAAGAGGCACTGGTAGTCAGAATGGCTTCTAAAGAAGCTACCACTACTTGGGGGAAGCTGAGATAAGTACATAATTCCATATTTGTTAGCTAAAATTACAAGAATAACTCTGGCCTTATTTTTTTTGTAGCTGAGAGCTTGTTCCAAGAGTTACGTAATTGGCTTAAATTTGATACTACTATAGACTTATCACTACTCAGGAAACTAAGGTAAGAAAGTAGTTCTGTATTTGTTTGTTGTAATTAACTGCTAGATAGCTATATATAGAATCCATTTTTGTCATCATGAAATAAAAGCTTCTTCAGGTAAAATACATCATAACACTAGTGATGTACTTTAGCACAAATGGCGAGCGAGCCTAAAACCCTACACTATTGTTAAACGATTGATTTAACTTCTATCTACTCAAGCTACTAAAATAAAGTCGAGTTTTTAAATTACGTATATACGGTAAACGCATTCAATGCCATAGTAACCACTCCCCGCAACTGTTTGAATTGGAAAAAAAAGTTGAATTGGAAAAAAAAGCAACAAAATTAAATCTACGTTATTTAAACTTTTTCTTTGTGATTTCTTAGTAGTAATTGTAAGTAAAATACTTTCACGCAACTGGACATACCTACGCAAGACTTACCTTAGTGGTTACTCTGGTGGACAATGAAGTTTCAAGTAAATACTGTTGCGTAGGGCTTATAACTATGACAAATAGATTATTAACTTACTACCGCAACTAACTTAGAAACGGAACTCTGGTAAGTTTTTTTAGTTTTAGCTGCACCACAAAAGAATTCAAAGCAGTAAACAATTCAATTTCTAGGATGATACCGGTAACGATCAATAGCCAGAGGATTCTGCTTAGTGAAGAAGTTTGGGACGGGGTCGAACACTGAGCTAACGCAAAAGTACGAGAGGGTCAAAGTACAAAATGACATACGTACGCCCACACATATATATAAACAAACAAACATCCCCGATTTTTAATTGTGTTACCCCTGTAAGTGTCTCGCTCGCTTCGCTCGCTCGCCAAATCTTATACAACCTAGCAAGGCAGGCTCGCTCACCATTGTGCTCAAGCACACCACTAGTTTATTTATTGATTGACTGATTGATTGATCAATTGGTTGATTGATTGATTGATTGATTGGTTAATTGATTGATTGATTGGTTAATTGATTGATTGATTGATTGATTGATTGGTTACTTGGCTGATTGATTGATTGATTGATTGGTTAATTGACTGATTGATTGATTGATTGGTTAATTGACTGATTGATTGATTGATTGACTGTGGGGCCACGCCCTGCTCCTGAAGACAGGCATGCCAGCCGAGATGGGCATGCCTAACAGCAAGCCCCGAACGCGAACGATGGAACTGTTGACTAGTATTGTATGTATGTGTGTGCGTAGTGTGTGCGCATGACATAGATAGCATGAGGCTGTGAGTTAGTGTGCGTGTATTAGAATCGTGGGTGTGTCCCGGCCTTCCTATAAAAGGTCGGTACACGCACGAGTCTTGAGTTCTTGTATTTCAGTCAGTATCCTGTATGTCTGTTGTGTGAGTGATGGAATTAAAACCTACTCATTGCTAATGACTGGGGAAGGCAGGCAATAAGGGGTAGCTAGTAACAAGCTATCAACGGGACTGGAGATAGAGGACGGCGGTGGCAGCGAACTCCCGGACTGCAGGACAAGACCTAAACCTCTTGACACCTGTGGCCCGACATTGACCATCTGGAATATGAAAATGAAAATGATGCATCCCCAATGATGGTTGGGTTCACAACGCTAAATAGCCAATTGTTGACAGACGAAGTTACCCCTTCGTTTACACAGTAGATTAAACTATTATATTCTCTTCTCACGCAAAATAATTGAACATTTATCTATGCATGTGTATTGATTATTAAAATCTATTAGTTATATTGGGTGTGTTGTAGAGATCAATTAAGCAAATGTATGTCCTGTAGCTACATCACCACACTATCAATACCTTTTAGGTCTGGAAGCACTTGTGGCACGGGCAGAAGCCCTGGAGGAGCGAACGGTCTCAGGTCTGGTAAAACGACGAGGATGAGGAGTGGCTCTGCCCCTCAGGAAATTCGCAAAAGTGGCGTGGACATCTTGCTCCCACATGAACGAGTAGATCGTGAACCTCTTCTTCAATGACTGAAGTGGTGTGCATGTATTTGTGTGTGTGTGTGTGTGTGTGTGTGTTAGATGAGGAAAATTCACCAAATTATACTTCAGCTAATTGTCAATCATTTGAACTTCCAATATTACATTCCATTTAATGAGCACATACATACTCTTTGTAAAAAGATAATGTACTGGTACATGGTCACACCTACAGCCTGCATGCAATTATGCTGAGATACTAATGCATACTAATCTGAAATCAACGGATCCATTCACTTCCTCCGTATTTCCTCATACACTTGACTAGATCCTATTGTTTTTCAAGTGGATCAGTTTTGACATTTTAAGTTTTCTGTCTTTCATCATTTGTCTTTGGTGTTCGTGTGCCTTTTTCTACAAATGTGCTGGCATATGCTATCAAGTTCGCATGTCAATCTTTAGTAACACTACATTGCTGGGTATTTGCTGAATGGTCAGCTTGCATACCTTCTTAACCTTAAGAGGCAGAAATAAAAACACAGTGGTTTTGTATTAACTCTCTAGTTACCTGGCACTGCCTGGAGTTGGTCTCCACGTGTGCACATATCTTGTTCATGGCGCTCTTGATGTCTGACTCCTTGTACTCCAACTCAAAGGATGTACTGCCTCCAGACTGCCTGCCAGACAGTCTGGGAACAAGTCCAGACAGTCTGAGGTAGTTTCCCATCCACTGCTGGATCACCTCCGGAACGGACGTGAAGGCGGAGTGAGTGGCCAGAGGCGGGAAGAACTGGACGTCCGCACCGTACAGGCCAAGCTCCACCGTCAGGAGGGCGGGGATGGACCCGCCCTGCTCGTACGTGGACGTGCGCTGGCTGAGAGAGCTGATGAATTTCAGAGTCATTATTCTGAGGCTGGAAAGAACCAGGTCGTCCACTTGTCGGAGGTAGGATAGCCACGCCGGACTCTCTTGGGAGGCCTCATGGATGCAGTGGAAGGTGTGGGTGATGCGTTTGGAGATCCTGTCCATTGTGGCCGGGAGGGAGACAGACAGAGTGTCCATGAGGTAGCTGGAGAGGTTGGTGTATGTAGGAAAATGAATTCATATCCACTGTATATGCATCAAAACTGACTTGTGGGGAAATTGATATTATATACATAGCCAGTGTTCTATCTAGAAAATTTTTATTTGAGGCAAAAGTCCTGCCAAGTCCACACCCTCTAGTTACAAGGAAAAATATTATTTTTCTTGAAATCAGTGAGATTAATTAGCATGAAACTATTATGAGTTAATTAATACTGTCATTTTGAGTTCTGCTTAAAAGTTTAGGACAAAAGCCCCTCCCCCCACTAGATAGATGCTAAGTACTGTATTAAAAATTAATGGCCCATGTGTTAAATACCACCGCACACATGCCATTCAGCGTACGTGTGCTTATTGTGGAGTTCCTTCAAATCTTGCGGCTGCTCCGAGTCGAATATGTCGAGCCCCTCCTGAGCGTTCCAAGTGTCCGTGTAGTCACAAATCGAGTAGATGTGATCGTGCACTTGGTCTAGCGTGCTGCGCAGCTCCACACACACAGCCGCGCTCAGCTTGGCGGTGAAGTCGAAGAAGGCAGTGGAGAGCCAATCGAGCTGCTCCAACCCAGCCTCTACCATCTAAGAGAAGAAAAATATATCAAACATTTGCTACGTGTTGCTATCTTAAGCATGGAATATATCCAGTGGACATGAAAACATAAATTTAATTAGCATGAACTAATGCTTCAAGATAGTTTTATATAATAATAGCAAATTTTCTCATTTTTAACAGCCAATATTGTTAATTAAAACTTAAACCCGACGTTTTGACTTCTTGCGAAGTCCTCTTCAATATAGCTGATGCCAGAGAGGGAAAAAGTACAGAAATACTATTGAATCAATCCCTTCACTGTATCTAGCTTACTCAAGAAAAAAAAATTCAAAACTCATTGATTAGAAAGGGCGGGACACCAGGTGACATGGCTTTGGAAGTTGCTAACAACTAGACATTGGACTAACCTTTTCCACTTGATTGAGCTTGTGTTGGAGGAGAACTCTGTCAATGTCTGATACACAACTCTGCAGCTCATTGTATACCTGAACTATCACCTGAAAAAAAAAAAAATTTATACTTGGATTATTTTAATAATATTAAACATTGAAATGTTTGTTCTCTAAAAATAGAGAAAGAGAAAAAGTTAAAATAAAGATTACGTCATCTCTACAACCAGAGGACACTTACTCCAAGGCTGGTCTGCTTCTTCTTCAGGTGGTTGTAGTCCACTGTTTTCATGAGCTGTCTGAGTTGAGGAGGGAGTGGCACATCTAGTGGAGGAAGCATCAGGTAGTGGACCTCCGCCAGAGTCTCCTTGAGGACTGGGTCAAGGTTCACAAGGATGACACCATCCTCAGAATCTCTCCTCTAAACACATAAAGAAGTAACATTAACAGAGAAAATTTCATTGTTTAACTAATATAGGTAAAATTGCATAGCTTAACCTGCAGTCCAGCAAATAATCAAGATATACATGTATAAGATAATTAATCAAGACCTCTATACTTTGCCATTTTTCAATTCAGTAGAAAGTGGTTAAAAAGTGGGTGGAATCGACTAGTAAAGGCAGCTAAGTTTCAAAAGGAAGGCGAAAGTACAAAAAAGAAGGCACAAGTTTCGCAAAGCCTAAGTCCACAGTCATGTAGGACAGAGAGATTCAGAAACACAAGAGGTAGACAAAGGAGAAGAGACTCCGTGACTTAGAAAGAGCTGAAGAAAGGAAAGGTAGGGGATAAGAAAAGCTCAGATAGTCCAGAAAAAAGAGAGCAGGAGAGGGAAACTTATGTAACCTAACCAATGGTAGATCTGATCACTGAGCTAGATAACTTGTGCTACTGCATTCTTACTTTGTAATACGTCAAGCGCCACTGTGAATTAGTTTCAAAAGATTAGAATCTAATTCAGAGGAGGAACCACAGAATGATGTTGTTCAGGCCACTAAGTGGACATAGCTAGATAGCTAATATAGATCGTCAAAAGTTCTATTCATCTTAGCCTTTTGAATGACAGCTTGTCAATGGTGTGATGCCTGACTAATGCAGTGTGAAAGGGCAGTGTGAACATTTAGGTAGAGGGAAATAACGTAAATGCTTCAGTTCTTATTTATTGCATACCTTCCAGGGATTATTTCATTGACTAGCAACTGTTGCTAGCTATGCATAATGTGAATTTATTAGCAGCTGCAAGTCTTATTAACAGATTATAATTAATCATGTGATTTTCAGAGTAAGTACATATTTCTGTACTCCTCAAATGCTAATTTTGCAGTAAATTGAAGTAATTAACACCTAATGAGTTAAACAACTATATACGTATGTATACATAGCTACGCTAATATTATGATTCCTCATTATATAATATAACATTCCTGTTCACAATTTCTTTCTCAGCCTTCTTTTACTCATTAGATGTATTCTCTCTCTTTCTGGGTTTGATTCCTGGTGGCGACCAGATATTTTTAATTCTCTATTGTTTAAAAAAAAGCCTGTGAAAGAGAGAGAATACATTAAACATTCCTGTTGCTTTAAGTGATCACTATAAACAAATTAAAAAAATTCTCAAATTAATAAAACTATGAAAAAAAATTTTTTCAAGAATTAATTGAATACTTCCATTTTCCTCCTGTAATAATTTATCTTACCAAAATGCTTTCTCTGAGTTTCTTGTGTAGACCAGGCGGCACTAACTGGCTCCATTCTGACTCTACCAAGTGCACTTCTCTATGACAACAAAACAATAATAATAATAATAAACAGAACTGCAAGCATATAAATAGATGTAGTTATACTCGTCCAGAAGTGAGAGAATCATTCAGGATTATTAGCTGGGGGCGGGAAACACTGGACCACACCCATTTTTAAAATCCACACTACTTTGATGCACATGCCTATATGAAAGTGTATATACTTCACATTGATCAGTGTTTCCATGGTTACATTAATGATTTTATACTCATAGCAGCTATTATACCATATAACAACCAAAAATTCAGGAGGGGGGCGGGAGGGGGGAGCGGATGGAAAGGAAAAATCTCAGAGCGCCCCTACTTTTGTATGAACTTAGTAATCAAGTCATTATTATCCTAATTAACTAACTATATATTCTTCAGCTTGCAAATTATTTACTTAAATTCAATATGATGGTTTAATTTTTTTTAAACATGGTCTTTTACAAATTGTCCATTTGTTAGCAACGCCAAACCAATTATTCTAGACAGTATAAAGCCTCACAGAGAATTTAAGCTACATCTTGCGAAAGATAAAGAAAAAAATTGTGGTTAACAAAGTTTACAATGAAATGTACTCAACGTAGCACTTCCTGTATCTGCATTAATTGTATTGCTTAGACTGCTGGCTTGTGGACTGGTATTGGTTGCCACTCACGAGTCGAGAAGCTTCACGAGGTCTCCATGGCTCTGTCGAAGCTTCCATCCTTCATCACCCTCCAGCAGCTCCGGGGCCACTCTCTTGACCGTGTCCATGGGCTCCTCCACTCTGGCCCTGAGGGCGTGCAGCCACAGCAGTCTGGTGGACACGGGCGGCCTCAGGGGGAGAGGGGGGAGGTGGCCCTGGTCGGAGCTCACGATGTCCGTCACTGAGAGGACCTCGGCTTGGAGGTGAGATACGACCGATGCTAGCTGAGGCTGGATCATAGCCTGGGGGCAGACACACGTAGCACGCATGCAAGAAAATGTGATACACATGTCAAAACCAATAAATGTCACTACGTCATTAGAATGCATTCAACATACAACGTGCTAATATTGAATAATTATACATAATTGGCGAGCGAGCGAGACACTCTCAGGGGTAACACAATTGAAAATCGGGAATATTTATTTATTTATATATTTGGACGTACGTATGTCATTTTGTACTTTGACCCTCGCGTATTTTTGTGTTCGCTCCGTGTTCGACCCCGTCCCAAACTTCACTAAACAGAATCCTCCGGTTTAGCGATCATTACCCGTATCACCTTAGAAATTGAATTGTTTACTGCTCTGAATTGTTTTGGGGTGCATATAAACTCAAAAACTTATGGGAGCTCCATTTCTATTCGAGTTATGGCGGTGGTAAGTTAATACGCTATTTGTCACAGTTATAAGCCCTACTCAACAGCATTTACTTGAAAATTCATTGTCCATTAGAGAACCACGAAGGTAAGTCTTGCGTAGGTATTTTCAGTTGTGTGAAAGTATTGTGCGTTACAACTACTAGCTATTAAGAATATCACAAAGAAAATTTTAAATAACGTGCCTTGATTTTGTTGCTTCTTTTTCAATTCAAACAGTTGAGGGGAGCGGTTACTGTGGCATTGAATCCCCTTTACCGCATATACGTAATTTAACAACTTGACTCGCCATTTGTGCTCAAGCACACCACTAGTATATATATATATATACAATGCACATAATTAGAAGTGATACTTAACCAAATTGCACCTCATAGCTTTACAATTATCAAGATTCTAAGTATTCTAAGTACCCCTCCCCC
>WLWD01001257.1_pt1 | contig 129317 bp, 66 predicted proteins | sample 6712731 | NCBI WGS metagenome assembly WLWD01 (sample SAMN12718690, study PRJNA576275) | sponge metagenome | isolation source: marine sponge | host: Mycale hentscheli | place: New Zealand: South Island, Marlborough, Capsize Point | collected 2014-11-01 | reverse complement strand
ATAATAATAAATAATAATAATCATCATAATAAATAATAATAATCATAATAATAATAATGATAAAGTACTTGACAGTTAGACTGTCTGCCAGCACATAGGCAAGGTAGCTCTAGCATTTGTTTTTTTTTGTTTTGGAAGATTCAACTCTTCTCTGTGGCATAACCTTCTTTACTTTTTCTATCCACACTATGTTGTTGGTGCTGTTTTTTTTTTGTTTTTTGTTTGTTTGTTTGTTTGTTTTATTTGTTGTTAGACTGTCTTGGACAAAGCAGCCAGTAAAGGTATAGAAGAGGTGCATGTCGCTCCTCACTATCTGGTACCTGACACTAACTGTTTTGTGGATCTGCTCATGGAATTACAGCAACTTGTGCTGAGTCAGCATTTCATTCTCGCCATTCCTCTAGTTGGTGAGTGTAATAAAATCTTCAGTCTCACCATGACACACGGGTCATCGCCATGGTACCCAGGTCATCACCATGGTATTTATCTATTTCATATCTTGGCAGACTGAAAGTGTAATGTCATAGTGCACTCTTCTGCTGTGTTTAATTAAATTGTATAATTGTGTGTGTGTGTGTGTGTGTGTGTGTGTGTGTGTGTCCTCGCAGTGCTGGCAGAGCTAGAAGGATTGTCTAAAGGTGACATTTCTCAAAATAGAAGTGGAGCTGATAAAGTCAGCATTAATGCCAAGTAAGCAGTTAAACCAGCCCCTCCCCTAAACTGTACAACACCTTAATTAGCCCCTCCCCTAAACTGTGCAGCACCTTAATTATCCCTCCCCTAAACTGTGCAGCACCTTAATTAGCCCCTCCCCTAAACTATACAGCTGGGATAGGATTGTTACAGATGTTACTAGTCTCCTGAGGTAGCTGTGTAAATACAAGTAGTACCAGCCCAATGTTAGTAGCACCTGCCTTCCTGGTACACTTGAGTCTGTGTTGGTGATCTGCAGTTTATACTGTTCCTGTGTTAGGAAGGCTTTGCAGTTCATTCAGACATCCTCCTCACACCTCAAAGCCCTCACTACCCAGGGAAACATCCTGTCCTCATTGTCATTCAGAGCTGAAGTGACAGAGAAGGCAAGCTATTTTATCTTTTGTTCACTATGTTTACTAAATACTTTTTATGTCAGGTTTCCAACGATGATCTTATTCTAAAGTCCTGTATCCAGCTTCATCAGAAGACACAAATATCTAAACCTGGTAAGGAATGGTCAATTATACATGGTCACTCGTTTAAATTTCTTTTGCAACAGGTGAGAGAACCACTTACAGAGCAGTGCTTCTAACAGACGATCGCAACCTGCGTGTCAAGGCACATACAGTAGAGCAGCCAGTCAGAGACATTCCCAGTTTCATGTCCCTTTTGAAGGGGCAACATTAAAAGTAATACCTTTATTATTTCCCCCCCCCCCCCCCCCCTTCCCCTTCATTTTTATTTTTATTTTTTTATCTGACTTCTGTCTTGGCTATCACCATTTTTATTTCAACTCTATTACCTGAAGGAAAATAATATACATAAAGTGACAGATTTGAATGTGTAGGCAGTATGTGTGCGTTTATTCATCAGGTTCTGGGGGGATATATCCAGGTATAGGAGGCGTCTCTGTAGGCCCTCTGCAGTCCAATGGAAACAGATTGGGCTGAAGTTCAAGGGCCTTTTTAAACAGAGGTAGTGACACCTTTCTCAATTCCAACGCCTTTTTTCTGGCCTTCATGGCTTCTTGAAGGAACTTGTGCTCTTCTTTGTGTTTTTCTGAGCTAGCCTTCTGCCATTGTTTGACGGTACTTAAGCTACAGGATAAGCTTTCACTTTTGCATGATATGGCGGTAGTGCATGAGAGTGACAGCACGGCAACAAAATTCTCCTTTCCTCTTCATCTGGTAAAATGCTTGAAGGGTCTCTTTCTCTGGCTGGGTTCAACATCTCGGGGGGGGGGGGGGTCTAGAGGTTCACCAAACTTGTATGTCTAATGTACTGAATTAACCTTATGTGTGTCACCTGTAAGTGTTGTGATCACCCGTGATTGTGTTGATCCTTACCTTATGTTCCTTTGTGTATATGAATGAGTGAATTTCCAAGTTGATGAAAGAAGTTTTGTAATGAAAACATTTTAGTGATATTCGGCTACAACACATTCGATAGGGGCAGAGTGATGAAGAAGTGATACATTCATATCTTCACCAATTCCTGAATTTGATGACTTAATTGAAGTTGATTTTGTCTGTCAAAGTACAGGTACACCAAATAAGATCCTGAGGCTGTGTGCAGAATTATACTGTTTGGTTTGTTGATGTTTTCTATCTCAATAAAATTGGAGTAATGATCAGTCACTGGCTAGCAGGAAACATTCTTCCAACTCACTAAGGTCTGCTCCAACCTTAAACAGGGCCTTGCAATGAAAGGTGCGTTGTTAAATTGGCTCTTCTGTGGAAAGACATTCAAAAGCTTCACATTTAATCCTTCAACCAAATGCTCATATGGGGCCAGAACATGATACTCTTAGTACGTCAAAGATGCCCTTCTATATCCAATGATAATGAACCAACTTGATCGACATAGGAATCACAAGTCTAATTAGTTTTGTACTATAAACTCGTCCTGCATGTCAGTATACTTGTGCTTATTGAACACACTTTGTTCTAGCCACCCTTGTTGAATAGTTACACAGAGTTCCTTTGCATTATGTCTTCAGACTAGGTTTGCTTCTTTACCTGTAAATAATCCTGTGCTATGGCTGGTATGGTCAATATACTTAAAGCTTCTGGGTTTTTTTAGACATATCTGTAGGCATAGGCACTTCTAGAATAACTTTCACTTGTAAGGATGAATCCCTTCACTTATTCTGTATTGTGGTAGATCATTTTGTTCCATGCTTTTGTTACATAATTTTGTTACATAATTTGTATAAGCTAATTAGTGCCAACCCATTGAATATCAGTTGTGAATCAACCATAATAATAATAATAATAATGACAACAATAACAATAATAATAATAACGAAGCACCAAAGGTGCGAACCCTCAGCACTATTAAACACTACTATTACAATATAATCTCCTTCCAAAAGAACAAGCAATGTGTTAGATATTTTGATGAGGCATCAAAATAGCTCGACCAATGAACATGGGAAACGCTGCCTTCACAACAGAAGAAGCTAAACTAGCCAGAAACACTCACCGATATTAGCTATTTCAACGCGAAACCATTAAAAAAAAAAAAGAGCACAATAATAGGTCTTAAATCTCGTCCTGAATAAGATCATATCTAAATCAACTGAATCTAAAAAATCAGAGTGTAACAGACAGACAAACAGACAGGACGACTACTGTAACCCTCTCGCGCATGTGCGATGAGGGTTAATAATAATGTCTAATCAGCAAGCACTTCCTTGACTAAAAACTACAGCACTCAAAATGAATGAAGTAATTATTTTTTCTACAAGCATATTACCACTAACAGTTTTAATACAGATATTCAATGAACGGAAGGTATTAATGGCCGTATTTTTTAACCATATTAAGTGTACCTTACAGCACTCAAACTTTTTGTAGTTCAAAATCACTTAAAACAAGTTGAAATTGTTTTTAATTATACTTTCAAGAGAGGTAAAACATTCTGCAACTGAAAGTAAACAAAAGATGTGTTCCACTAACATTCAAAGTCAACTAATGTACTCATGTAATCGCTGATGACAGAAGAGGGATGATAGGGGAGATGCAAAAAGTAGCACAACAGGTGATCCCACTAAACCAAAATGGATGCAGGAGGAACAGATAAACGTGAATGTAGAGTCATTCAACATGTGGACCACAGAGAATATTGGGTAGCCAATGAATATAATTAAACCATAGCAGTATGTGAGTGAGACAATATGGTTCCTTCTGAACTGCTCTAACTGCTTGGGCACTGTCTGCTTAATCAGAAATGAAAAAACCACAGCCACTGCAAGAATGGCAAATATGTAGAAAAGGAAACTAAGAAAAAGTATGTAAAATACCGTGTATTCATAAACACATCTTTCAGATGTAACGATTATCCTCTTATTATAGTCTATATCACAAGGAGCCACATAGTCCTTGGGCCTTCTTACTGCCCACAGAGACAAGAGAACTACATTAACAGTAGCCAGGCCTACCACAATAAGCATCAAACGCTTGTCTGAAATCATACTTCCAGGGTCGGTGTAACGGTTAAATATTCGATAAAGCCTCCAACTCTGCACTGCAAGGACTGAATTTATAACTGTGAGTCCAAGACTTAACATAACCCAGTAAATGTTGCAGAAGTGTATCTGAAGGTGTTTTAAATCATACACACTGTAAAATATATAAATTCCTGCAGCTAATAGCAGACAGTATGTGCCAACAAAAGCTACCTGATGAACTTTGGGACTAGTAGCAAGTATGTATTTTGTTTTTCGGTACCAAACTGTTAAAATGTGCAAGACTATTGTACTGCACAGCAGAATAACCCAGACAATAGAGGAAGCTATTGCCAGCTCAGGTCTTACTAACATGTTTTCCACAGGAAATTCACTGGGAATCACTGTCAATGATAAATTAGTAAAAAATAACTTCTCAGTGAAGTTGTATATTGACACTACTTGGAGTGTGTCTTTTGAAGTATGTGTGAACTGATGTATCTTGATAATAGGAGGCTCATAGTATTCAGTATCATTAATGGCTGAGAGAAGTGTGCGAATATAGAGTTGTTCCATCCAATTGTATCTCCCAGTAAGTGATAATGCTTTATCATTGTCTCTTATAAATATTGCATACGCCAATACTCCCTCCAGAACGTGTTTGCAACTAGTTTGTGCTGAAGCAAGCAAATTTTCATAACTGGCCCCTAAAATAACCCACTGATATTCCGGATATTTGTAATCCTTCATTTTACAGAGCAATGTTTGTACTATATTTGCATTGGCAAGTACAAACATGATCCTCAAGGGATGTGTGGTAAGTACTTCTTCAAGATACCTTGTGATGTGAAAGGCACTTTCTTCATTGACTACAATGCTGTAATTCAGAATCTTGTTTCTTTTAAACCCACACTTTGTGTTAGCTGTGGAAATGTGAGTGTTCTCTTCATCTAGCACTCGTAGTCCAGACTGAAGTTTTTTAAACATGTAAATCATTTCGGTATTAGTATCTTGATAAATGGCTATTATGTGTGACCAGTTGGCATGTTTGACCAAAGCCACACTGGCATCAGCCAGAAGGTCTGCAGGAGGGAGGAGTCCCTGAGAGGTTCCTCTCACTTCAGCTGCCAGTGGGCCAGGGAGGGGAGCTGTGTGCACATGTCTCACTGAAACACCACTCCTCTTAATCAACCTTGCTACTGCATAGGCAGAGTCACTGTTAGAAGGACCTACTATAGTGAAGTTTTTCAGACACTGGTCCTTGGTAAAAACATTTTGAATGAGCACACTCACTGCAGAACTAGTCTCTCTGTCTCTACCCCAAGAGTCCAAGTCAAAGACCTTAATAGTAGTATTAGCTCCTCTAACAACAGCTACATTATCCTTAATACTTTCCAGACTACTTGTAGAGATGTTTTCCACTTTCTGCAGTAAGGATATCAGAGATATTTGAGTTCCAGAATATAGAACCAATACTTCACTAGGAACCTGGAACTGGTCTGAGTTGTAGAGAAGCAAACTCAACACCACTATATTTAAAGCTTGTCTGATAGAAATCATACTGCATCAGTTGGTGCCATAGAGATAAACTGGTATAGTTCAGCGAGCGAGCTGAAGCGAGCGAAGCTGACTCTCAGTCGTGTTGAATTGAGATTTCAGATATACATGTATTTGGCGAGCGAGCGTAGCGAGCGAGACACTTACAGGGGTAAAAATGAAAAAATCGGGGATGTTTGTTTATTTATTGGCGAGCGAGCGTAGCGAGCGAGACACTTACAGGGGTAACACAATCTAAAATCGGGGATGTTTATTTATTTATTTATTGGCGAGCGAGCGTAGCGAGCGAGACACTTACAGGGGTAACACAATCGAAAATCGGGGATGTTTATTTATATATATGGACGTACGTATGTCATTTTGTACTTTGACCCTCCGTATTTTTGTGTTTGCTCGGCGTTCGACCCCGTCCCAAATTGCACTAAACAGAATCCTCTGGTTTAGCGATCAGTACCCGTATCACCCTAGAAATTGAATTGTTTACCGTTGCTTCTTGTTTTGCGGGTGCAGTTTTTCTATTCGAGTTAGTGGCGGTGATAAGTCAATGCGCTCTTTGTTATGGTTATAAGCCGTGCACAACAGTATTTACTTGAAAATACATTGTTCACTAGATTACTGCGAAGGTAAGTCTGTGTAGGTGCATGTCCAGTTGTTGTGTCAAAGCATTGTGTGTTACAACCACTACTTAGCTAAAGAATATCACAAAAAAAACTTTTAAATAACGTGTATTGTTTTGTTGTTGTTTTCCTTCCAAGCAGTTGCAGAGAGTTGTTACTATGGCACTGAAATCCCTTTACCCTGTATGGTAAATTAAAAAACTGGACCTTATATTCAGTAGCTTCAGTGTTAGAAGTCAAAATCATTCATATAAAAATAGTACAGTCTTTAGGCTCGCTCGCCATTTGTGCTCAAGCACACCACTAGTTTATTTGTATATATGTTTGGACGTACGTATGTAATTAAACGCGCGCGCGGGGAACTTTTTTCTCCAAAAAACACGGCTTTTTAGGCTTGACCCCAGTTTATTCTGAAACTACAGAATTAAGCAAGCCTTACTTTATACTTAAAGCTCCAAAGTGTGAGAAAATTTCTGCGAAAACGCTTGCTTTTCAAGAAACAAAAAGTTGATTGGACCGGTTACTATGGCATTGAAGACCCTTTTCCAGACTTAATTTCAAAACTTCGCCGTTTTAGGGGGATACGGAGCTAACAAAACTTCGCCGTTTTAGGGGGATACGGAGCTAAAATTACAAATAATAACACTGGTTTATTTTTTACGGTAGCTGTGAGCTTGTTCAAGAGTTACTGGTGGTTGAGATTATCAGAATGGCAAAAGTTACCATTAATCAAGTAAGAGAGTGATTTTGTATTTGTTTGCTAAAATAAAAGGTCATAACGGCTATTATAGTTTTTGCATGAACTAAGCTAAAACATAGTAACAATACTTAGTTTTATGTTACCTAACTATCAGGCTCGCTCGCCATTTGTGCTCAAGCACACCACTAGTTTATTTAGATATATGTTTGGACGTATGTATGTCATTTTGTACTTTGACCCTCCGTATTTTTGTGTTCGCTCGGCGTTCGACCCCGTCCCAAACTTCACTAAACAGAATCCTCTGGTTTAGCGACCATTACCAGTATCACCTTAGAAATTGAATTGTTTACCGCTTTGAATTGTTTTACTGGTGCAGTTAAAACTCAAAAACTTATGAGAGCTCCATTTCTATTCGAGTTAGTAGCGGTGGTAAGTTAATACGCTATTTGTCACACTTATATAAGCCCTACTCAACAGCATTTACTTGAAAATTCATTGTCCACTAGACGAACTACGAAGGTAAGTCTTGCGTAGGTATGTTCAGTTGTGTGAAAGTATTGTGCGTTACAACTACTATTAAGAATATCACAAAGAAAATTTTAAATAACGTGACTTGATTTTGTTGCTTCTTTTTCAATTCAAACAGTTGCGGGGAGCAGTTACTATGGAATTGAAACCCCTTTACCCCATTAACTATAAAACTCAACTTTATTTTAGTAGCTTGAGTGTTAGTTGTTAAAATCAATCATTTAACAATAGTGTAGTTTAAAGCTCGCTCGCCATTTGTGCTCAAGCACACCACTAGTTTATTGGCGAGCGAGCGTAGCGAGCGAGACACTTACAGGGGTAACACAATCGAAAATCGGGGATGTTTGTTTATTTAGATATATGTATGGACGTATGTATGTCATTTTGTACTTTGACCCTCCGTATTTCTGTGTTCGCTCCGCGTTCGACCCCGTCCCAAACTTCACTAAACGGAATCCTCCGGTTTAGCGACCATTACCCGTATCACCTTAGAAATTGAATTGTTTACGGCTTTGAATTGCGGGTGCAGTTAAAACTCAAAATCTTATGGAAGCTCCATTTCTATTCAAGTTAGTGGCGGTAGTAAATTAATGTGCTATTTGTCACAGTTATAAGCCCTACTCAACAGTATTTATACTTAAAATTGCATTGTCCACTAGACGAACCACGAAGGTAAGTCTTGCGTAGGTATGTTCAGTTGTGTGAAAGTATTGTGCGTTACAACTATTGTTGCTTCTTTTTCAATTCAAACAGTTGAGGGGAGTGGTTACTATGGCATTGAAACCCCTTTACCGTATATGCGTAATTTAACAACTCGACTTAATTTTAGTAGTTTGAATAACAATAGTGTAGTTTAAGGCTCGCTCGCCATTTGTGCTCAAGCACACCACTAGTATATATGGACGTACGTATGTCATTTTGTACTTTAACCCTCCGTATTTTTGTGTTCGCTCCGCGTTCGACCCCGTCCCAAACTTCACTAAACAGAATCCTCCGGTTTAGCGACCATTACCCGTATCACCTTAGAAATTGAATTGTTTACGGCTTTGAATTGTTTTGCGGGTGCAGTTAAAACTCAAAATCTTATGGGAGCTCCATTTCTATTCAGTTAGTGGCGGTGGTAAGTTAATGCGCTATTTGTCACAGTTATAAGCCCTACTCAACAGTATTTACTTAAAAATGCATTGTCTACTAGACGAACCACGAAGGTAAGTCTTGCGTAGGTATGCTCAGTTGTGTGAAAGTATAGTGCGTTAAAACTACTATTAAGAATATCACAAAGAAAAATTTAAATAACGTGATTTGATTTTGTTGCTTCTTTTTCAATTCAAACTGTTGCGGGAGCGGTTACTATGACATTGAAGTCCCTTTACCTCATACTTAATTTAAAAACTCGACTTTATTTTAATAGCTCGAGTATTAGTTGTTAAATCAAATTTAACAATAGTGTAGTTTAAGGCTCGCTCGCCATTTGTGCTCAAGCACACCACTAGTATAATAGGTATGTATGCATACGTCAAAACTTTTCGCCCGCTCTTCTAATTACGTAAGTAAGGTAACGCTTTCACAGTTCCAGTATCTTTCAATTAACGAGCGCGGAGAATCCTGCTGCACTGCCTTACGCAACTTTGTTTCAACCAAAAAGGGTTACACTGTGCACTACAGTTAGATGTAATTTTTCTGTCCTATTTCTGTAAAAAGAGTCTTCTCGCTCGCCATGTATTTGCGCTATTCGAGACACTTCCCTTGCTTTACATAAACATTCCTAAATAAAGTAGAGCTCCAATGTTGCGTACTTATGTTAGCGACATGGGAAATATTTACCATATATGGCTTCTCTCTTTCCCTCAATCTCGACATGGACATTACCTATGCCCTGAAGTCAAACAGCCGTCAAAAAATATTCTAATGCAGATAGTGCATTTAATAGGAAAAGTAATTATTCACTTCATTTTGTCACTTGCCATAAAGGGTTGTAAAACATGAAGTCAGAAAACAACAATAACAACAACAACAATAACAACTACAACAAAAACTGGTGTAATCATGATTGATGCTGGTTGAGTCATGTGTAAATATTAGCTAAATAGATGTAGCTAATAGTTGGCGACTATACAATTATAAATGATAACAAAATAGTGAAAAGTAAGACTAGCTATATAAAAAAAAAGACAAATTAAAGAAGAATAATTGTTGAGACATTATAGTGAGGCAAAAAACAACAACAAACAAACAATAACTAAATTTTAGAGTTTAATCTGCTCAGGAGGGTCAGAATCTCCCCTCAATCTCTCGTAATAATGACTGCATGTTTGCCAGATGTCCAACTGAAGTTTTCTGCAGGCACTTCTAGCATCAGCATTTCTTAAGATGATTATGGGATCTGTTATAAATACTAAATTCACTAAAATCTCTGAAAGAGAACGAACTAATATAAAAGTTGTGCCATGCAATAGTTGTAGAACTTGCCACAGAAAAGCAGGAAGAAAGGATACGACAAGGAAAGATCCAAATAATACAGAAATAGTCTTCAGTGCTCTCCAATCTGAATCTGATATTGTCTTGTGAGAAAGACCCAGCATCTTAGACTCTTTTCTCCTTATCTTTCTTCCCTTTACAAACAGAGCAATAAACAATCCAGCTGCTATGGAATGGCATGGAACAGCCATCAGGAATGTCCACAACCTCAGAAATATTTCACATCCTTTGCCACACTCAAGGATGAAAAAACATGAATTAATTGAATCATACAGCCCATAGCAATCCAGCAACGGAGGAATAGGAACCAAGCTAAGCAGTAGACCAATAGACCAAGATAGAACGCACATCACCAACATAATCCCTCGCCTGTATCGCGGATACACAAAAGGGAAAAATACGACAGAAAACCGATCCATTGAAAATATGAAATAAATCATGCTTCTTATTGAAGAGCAAAGAAAGCGAAGGAAAGCAGTAGCTATGCAAGCATTCTCTCCTAAAACCCATCCACCTACAATGCTGTTTATAACTGCTGGAAACCCAATCACACATGCTTCCGTAGCATTTGAAATCGCTATTTGAGCGGCTGCGACAAACGGAAGAGTGTGCAACTCTTTGTACCTGAGTATTAATACCAGCGTCAAGATATTCAGAAAGTTTCCTAATAGAATATAAACCTCTGCCATCACTACATTGACTGCTCTGACTCCAACATCCACGTAGAGGGAGATATCTGTGCCATTGAGAAAGTTAGATGACAGTGCCACACAAGTAGCAGGAAGAGTATAGTTGTCTCCATCCAGTGCACCAGAGTCTGACAAGTAGGGATCCATGGTAAGGAAGAAGCTTAAAATATGTCTACTGATACAAGTTGAGATTGTTTCAAAGATTTCAACATCTACTTTGCAAGTTCTTCCAAACAATAATCTTCTCCACCATGACAGCCTTTGATGTGGCATGCTAGCCCGACAAGCAGGGGTCAACACACCACTACAGAGAAAAATGTTAGCAAGCTATGTACACTGACCAGAAATTCTTCAGATGCTGCTAAGCAGAAGTGACATCTAAAGAGTTTAGATATTTTTTCACTCTCCCTAGCGGGGACTCTGTAAGATGGTGGAAGCATTATGGCATTCTTTGTCTTTAATCCCGTTAAGAATTTTGCCATAAAAAATGTAAGATTCTATAGTTGTACTAAGAACTGCAGTTATTACTACACTTTTGTTTTAATTGTTATGTTCTACATTTAGATAGCAAATGAAGCTAGCAACACAGTGTAGCAAATTGGTCACAGTAGATAGTAAGTAAATCAACACATTGTGATTCTAATATTTATTGTAGTTTAAAATCACATGATTAGACTAATAAAATGGCTTCCTAAAAGCTACAATAAACACATGCATAAAATGCATTATGGGGACGGTGATTGGATTAGTGACTTCATTAAGCAATTGTATTCCATTAAGCAACCTGAAGTGGTTTGCATAGTCAGCTGACAATTTCCGCCATGTGGAAGCCATCCTTCTGCAGAAGGCAGACAACCTGTCAACATCAGGTGTAGTTGCTGCTGTTATATTAATTTAAAAAACAACAAAAAAAAACAAAAAAACAAAACAAAACAATAACAACAACCAAGCTTTAAGTAATCCCAATTAGAACCTATATCAGCACTTTTTCAATACAAATGATAATTTTTTTCTTCAATCACACCCAAAAATAAGGCCTTGGCATGTGTTCAACATTGTCTATTGTCTTCAACCTGCCTATTGATGTCTCCAGAATATAGCACTACTAAACAAACTGAGCTTAATCGTAGTATTTGGGGGGGGGGGGTGGGGGGGGGGGGGGAGGTAACAAGTTGTTACATCAATCTCTTACCATTATATCACTGGCATGTTGTGGGGTAGGAAGCTGGGGGCACTGAGTAATATGTTAGGAGTGTTTTGGCTGTTTTTGCTCTAAACAAATCACAACTAATGCTGAGTGCTATGTAAATAATGTACCAATATAAAAACTACTAGAGTAAAATAAAAAACAGTTGATAGGAATAAAAGACAATGTACTCGTCAACTGAATATGGTTCCATTATTAACGCTTGGAAAGAAAACAGAAATAAGAATAAATGTAATGCATATATATATGTGCAAACAGTTTTCATATAAGAAGCAGAAATGAAAAAAGAAAATTTTATTTAATTGTTTACTGACTGATTTCATAAGGGAAAGCAGAATAACATAGTTATGTTGCTTTTAGTATAAGGAAAACAGCTAGAACACATCAGATGTAGAATGAGCATATGCTGATATGTACACACATTCACAGCGCTGTATGGGTACAGGTCTGGTAAAGCCAGGAAGACATACATAGAAATAAGAGCAAGTGTTGCAGGACTCTCAAACACTTTCAAATGGCTTCTCATTACTTGTCTGGCTACAAGTTCTAATTAGTGCTCAAGACAAGTCTGGAGTAATTGAATGATTGAGATACGTAATGTGTGTGTGTGTGTGTGTGTGCAATTCTTTATCATGCATGGCATTGTTTTAAGGGGTTACTAAAAAAATGCGCAAGTGTGGTGGGTATGAATGAGGAGTGTGTGTGTGTGTGTGTGTGTGTGTGTGTGTGTGTGTGTGTGTGTGTGTGTGTGTGTGCGTCTTGGGGATTAGTCTGTCTACTGCATTCACACATAAAAATTCTTAAGTAGTAATAAGTTGGGACCCACACAATGTTTTTAATACTATGGACTGCATTTTAGTCAGCAGTTTACACTGCAAGGTTTTTTAGTTGCGTAACATTCAGATCAAAAGGACACATAATGGCCCATTAGTACGGTAGTACCTTCATACTCCCAAATAACAGTTCCTGTGTGAGTTGATTATGTTCCTTTTTCTATCGCTCAAACTTGCACGCAATGAAATATGTGAAATTAATTTCATTTTCATATAATAATGAATGCTAGAATGCCACAGTGCACAGGAGTCCTTTTCAAAATGTTGTAGGATCCAGGGGACTGGGGGAAGGGGGGGAGGGGCCAGGGCTCCCCTCACAACCAAGTTTATTGGAAAATTATAATGTGAATGTGTCAGTACGTGCCATACAGTTCACAGGACAATTGCATGCTAACCAATGATCTTCATTCATCATTTAATATCCAAATCATGTACAATCAATCATTATTTTTAAAATAAATTTTGTAAGTATTGACCTAAATATATTTGATCCCTTCCCTGTCTCTAGCGCTGGATCCGCCCTTGCACATATCCTTTCTATTTATAATTTGCTGTTATTTTTTATATCATTACGGAACAGCTGGTTCAATTACAAATTATGCACTTACTTAATATGTTAAGTCTAAAACTTGCAATGTACTGGAGAACTATGTGTGATTTTTTCCCGAGAGATTCTGACATTTTGTAATTACTAGTAGGAACTTGCGTGCAAGAATTGGACGAAGTGGTGGTATTAAGAACAAAATGATAAAGAAGAGTTGCAGTGAATCCAACAGTATTCCTAGCATGGCATACTCAAACTCAATGGCTTTCAAGTAGTAGTGTGATAGCATATAGCCAGGAACTACAAATGACACACCAAATGCCATTATAAAACTCAACCTGACAATTGAGGCAGAGCGAAGATTTTTATGCCTTTGGGGTATATTCTTTCGCAGTTTGAACACCAGATACATGGTCATTCCTACTATGACACCCTGGTACAGGATCATCAGTCCGAGCATTTCTGCGTAAGCTTTTGACTCGCACACAGCTTGGACGATTTTTTCCCCTTCTCTGTGGTCACGGCTAACTTCAAACTGTTCTCGGTGTATAGGGTCTATCACGAACCACAAGAGACACATGGCCACATCCACAAGAGTAAGGCACGCTACAAACATTGTGAGATAAATGTTGGACAGGTACTTCCCCGGGTCCATGTAGTGGACAAATATTTTATAAAGTCGCCATGTTTTGACTAGGAGAGTACCAAATAACAGTGTTACTCCAATACTGATCAAAGGAAGGAAGCACATGCATAGACTTACATAAAAGGAATCTGAAGTGATTAGAAACGTTTTTTGCACAAAATATATAACTGACGCTCCATTTACCATGTACATGCCAACATAGGTTGTGTGAAGGAGGAAAACAGAGCTGACCTTTACTGAATGGTTTTTTCTGTAGAGCATGGTTAAAATATGCATTGAGAGACTAGTCACGAAAATTGCTAAATTGAAGGCAATAAAGAATACACCCAGAGGGAAGTAAACTACATTAAAGATTACCGTGAGGGTACTGGAGATATAAATTAGATTCCCTTGCCGGTGTGACAATGAACCATTGCCATATTTAGAAACTGCAGTTTGTTTAGAATTGAGTGATTGCACTATGTAGGCTTTTGGGGGAAACAATGAATCAGAAATAAAGTTGCTTGTTCCATTCTGAGCCAATTTGATGGTGTTGCTGTATAGAAATACTGAGCCATAGTTTTTGAAGGAGCCATTTGATTCCACTTCGAACAGATAATTTATAAACAAAGCTTTATCAATGATTTTAGATACATTTAATTTAGTACATGAGCTTTTCTCAAGGGATTGAATAGTTTTTTCTACTGTTGCTTTCACAATGACCCATTGGTAAGCTGGAAAAAGTACTCCCAATTCTAGTGCTGTGGATAAAACCCTTGAAGATGTTTCCCTGTCTGCCATTAGGAAAATGATTCGAGCTGAATTTCTCTTGAGAATTCTATCAACATTTCCTAAAATTGGAAAAGCCTGCAAATTTATTTTATCACAGTTTATCAGTTTCTGTTTGCAATATTCATCCACTTGTTTTTGAAAATGATCGAATATGTATAGCATGTCGAGATTTGTTGACTGATAAAGTACCAGAACTTGTACCCAGCCTGTATGTTTGATAAGAGCCAAACTGGCATCAGCTAGAATATCTACAGGAGGAAGGAGTCCCTCTGAGGAGTCTCTCACTTCAGCTGCTAGTGGAGCAGGGAGGGGAGCTGTATGCAAATGTCTCACTGAGACACCACTTCTCTTTATCAGCTTAGCTACTGCATAGGCAGAGTTACTGCAGGAAGGACCTACTACAGATGAGAAATCATTATTTCCGAAAATATCGCCTTCTATCAATATCTTCAGGGCTTCTGTGCTTTGTTCTGAACAGCTGGAGTCCTTCAAGTCCACAAATTTTAAGCGCTGTTTATCTACTTTCATAGCCATTTCAATTTCAGCGGTGCCATTTGTATCGAAGTCCAAGAGCGAAGAATATAGCACAAGTATTCTACCTTCATCTTTCAATTTACAGAGTCTAAGGTAGAGCATTATAATGCTAATTGTCCAAGTCAAATTCATTGCTTACCCTGCGAATTCGTTCTTCTTGTAAATACTGTATTAAACCAGGTTCGCTAATAAACTGAATTGTAGCTACTAGTCTGGCGTCGCCGACCCTTTTCCTTCTATTATTATTATGCGTCGCCGAGCGAGACAGTATTAGGGGTGGATAATGCAAAATCGGGTATATGTTATATGTATATTATGTATGTGGGATGGTACGTATGCCCTTTAAACGCGCGCGCGGGAAACTTTTTTCTCTAAAAAACACGGCTTTTTAGGCTTGACCCCCAGTTTATTCTGAAACTACAGGATTAAGCAAGCCTTACTTTATACTTAAGCTCCAAAGTGTGAGAAAATTCCTGCGAAAATGCTTGCTTTTCAAGAAACAAAAAGTTGATTCGACCGGTTACTATGGCATTGAAGACCCTTTTCCAGACTTAATTTCAAAACTTCGCCGTTTTATGGGGGGATACGGAGTGCCGGTTGTTGGTTGTCAAGAGCTGTTGGTAGTCAGAATGCCGTAGTATTAATGCTAAGTAAGCTACTACTTCTCGAGGGAAGCTGAGGTAAGTACGTAATTCCATATTTGTTAGCTAAATATGCAAAATTAATTCTGGCCTTTCTTTTTTGAGCTAAGAGCTTGTCAACAGTGACTGGTAAATTCAAATAGTCAGATTGGCTCAAATTTGGTACTACAAAAGTTGCCACTGCTCAAGAAAATGAGGTAAGAAAATAATTTTGTATTTGTGTGCTAAAATTGATTGTTTTTGTTTTTGTAGGTGAGAGCTTGTTGTCAAGAAATCAAGGTAATTCAGATGGTCAAAGTAACTTCAATTTGATACTACAGAAGTTATCAATACTCAAGAATGATGTAAGTAGTAATTCCATATTTGTTGGCTAAAATTACAAATAATAACACTGGTTTATTTTTTATCATAGCTGAGCACTGCTCAAGAAAATGAGGTAAGAAAGTAATTTTGTATTTGTGTGCTAAAATTGATTGTCTTTTGTTTTTGTAGGTGAGGTCAAGAATTCACGGTAATTCAGATAGTCAAAGTAACTTCAATTTGATACTACAGAAGTTATCAATACTCAAGAATGAGGTAAGTAGTAATTCAATATTTGTTAGCTAAATATGCAAAATTAACTCTGGCCTTACTTTTTTGTCGCTAAGAGCTTGTTGTCAACAGTGACTGGTATATTAAATAGTCAGAATGGCTCAAATTTGGTACTACAAAAGTTACCACTGCTCACGAAAATGAGGTAAGAAAGTAATTTTGTATTTGTGTGCTAAAATTGATTGTCTTTTGTTTTTGTAGCTGAGAGCTTGTTGTCAAGAATTCGAGGTAATTCAGATAGTCAAAGTAATTTCAATTTGATACCACAGAAGTTATCAATACTCAGGAAATTGAGGTAAGTAGTAATTCCATATTAGTTGGCTAAAATTACAAATAATAACACTGATTTTTTGTTTATTGTAGCTGAGAGTTTGTTCAAGAGTTACTGGTAATTGAGATTATCAGAATGGCAGATGTTTAATGCTACAAAAGTTAAGAGAGTGATTTTGTAATTGTTTACTGAAATGAAAGGTCACACCTGCTATTATAGTTTTTGCATGAACTAAGCTAAAACATAGTAACAATACTTAGTTTTATGTTACCTAACTAGCTATCAGGCTCGCTCGCCATTTGTGCTCAAGCACACCACTAGTTTATTTGTATATATGTTTGGACGTACGTATGTCATTTTGTACTTTGACCCTCGCGTTTTTGTGTTAGTTAGGTGGTTGACCCCGTCCCAAATTGCACTAAACAGAATCCTCTGGTTTATCGATCAGTACCCGTATCACCCTAGAAATTGAATTGTTTACCGTTTTTGAATTCTTTTGCGGGTGCAGTTAAATCTTGAAAACTTAAGGGACTTCCATGTCTATTCCAGTTGAAGTGGCGGTGTAAGTCAATCGCTCTTTGCATGGTTAAAGCCCTTCGCCAGTATTTACTTGAAAATAATTGTCCACTAGACTACTGCGAGGTAAGTCTGTGTAGGTGCATGTCCAGTTGTGTCAAAGCATAGTGTGTTACAACCACTACTTAGCTAAAGAATATCACAAAGAAAACTTTTGATTAACGTGTATTGTTTTCTTGTTGTTTTTTCCCTTCAATTCAAGCAGTTGCAGAGAGTTGTTACTATGGCACTGAAATCCCTTTACCGTGTATGCGAAATTTAAAACCTGGACCTTATTTTCAGTAGCTTCAGTGTTAGAAGTCAAAGTCATTCATATAACAATAGTATAGTCTTTAGGCTCGCTCGCCATTTGTGCTGAAGCACATCACTAGTAATAGAAGGAAAAGGGTCGGCGACGCCAGACTATGTAGCTACCTAGTCTCGTTAACCAGACTTTCTGGGATCATCAGGTTTTTCAGTGAAATGCTGTCAGTCCAATTGACTTTTGTACTATTATTGGCGAGCGAGCGTAGCGAGCGAGATACTTACATGGGTAACACAATTGAAAATCAAGTTTGGACGTATGTATGTCATTTTGTACTTTGACCCTCGCGTTTTTGTCTTAGTTATGTGTTCGACCCCGTCCCAAATTGCACTAAACAGAATCCTCTGGTTTATCGATCAGTACCCGTATCACCCTAGAAATTGAATTGTTTATCGTTTTGAATTTTTGCGGGTTGCAGTTAAAACCAGACCCTTTACCAACCGTAACCGCTACGCGGGGAAGGAAAGGGTCTAGGAACATGCAATACAACGACTTGTTCACAAAAAGGGTGCTCCAATTATCACATTCCAACGCTTGTGGTAGCCAATGACGTCACAACCACGTCGGGGTAGCATGTCTCCTATTCATGCTCGTACGTTTATTGCTTGCCAGGAGTGCTTATAAATCGCCTACAAAAAAGAACTTCACCAGTTTAATGAAGTTGAGCAACGTTTTCACCCTCCCAGATGTGATTTTAACGTCACACAGTATACCGCAAGCTTGCTGGAATGTGATAATTGAGCACCCTTTTTGGGGTGCTGCTGAACAAGTCGTTGTATTGTATGTTCCCAGACCCTTTCCTTCCCCGTGTAGCGGTTACGGTTGGTAAAGGGTCTGGCTACGTGAGACTAGTGGCGGTGGTAAGTCAATGCGCTCTTTGTCATTGTTGTTATACGCCGTGCGCAACAGTATTTACTTGAAAATACATTGTCCACTAGACTACCGCGAAGGTAAGTCTGTGTAGGTGCATGTCCAGTTGTGTCAAAGCATTGTGTGTTACAACCACTACTTAGCTAAAGAATATCACAAAGAAAACTTTTAAATAACGTGTATTGTTTTGTTGTTGTTACTATGGCACTGAAATCCCTTTACCGTGTATGCGAAATTTAAAAACTGGACCTTATTTTCAGTAGCTTCAGTGTTAGAAGTCAAAATCATATAAAAATAGTATAGTCTTTGGGCTCGCTCGCCATTTGTGCTCAAGCACATCACTAGTTTGTATATATGTATGGACTTACGCAAGGCATTTTTGTACTTTGACCCTCGCGTTTTTGTGTTAGTTCGGTTGTCGACCCCGTCCCAAACTTCACTAAACAGAATCCTCTGTTTATCGATCAGTACCCGTATCACCCTAGAAATTGAATTGTTTACCTTTTTGAATTCTTTTGCGGGTGCAGTTAAAACTTGAAAACTTAAGGGACTTCCATTTCTATTCCAGTTAGTGGCGGTGGTAAGTCAATGCGCTCTTTGTCATGGTTATAAGCCGTGCGCGACAGTATTTACTTGAAAATACATTGTCCACTAGACTACCGCGAAGGTAAGTTTGTGTAGATGCATGTCCAGTTGTGTCAAAGCATTGTGTGTTACAACCACTACTTAGCTAAAGAATATCACAAAGACAACTTTTAAATAACGTGTATTGTTTTGTTGTTGTTTTCCTTCAATTCAAGCAGTTGCAGAGAGTTGTTACTATGGCACTGAAATCCTTTACCGTGTACATGCGAAATTAAAAAAACTGGACCTTATTTTCAGTAGCTTCAGTGTTAGAAGTTTAGGCTCGCTCGCCATTTTGTGCTCAAGCACATCACTAGTTAAATATGCATTAGCGATTATGTCATTCTGCTCGGTCCCTGGTAAAGACGGCAAATTCTATGGTCAAGTTTAACGGTCTCTGGTCCCGTTATTTCTTGTTGTTGAACTCTCAGTTTGCTACCAAAAGAAGGCCCTCTCTACTGGAGTGCCATGTCCTCTCTTCTAAATAACCAGGATGTAGTATTCTTCCCTTCAGGAGGCATGACTTCTTAGGAGAGCCGAAGGTCTACTATTCTCTCCTCTGGAGAACAAGGAAACCATGTCTTCTGCTCTGCACTTTTGTTGTGAACCTGCCAGTTGTACCCTAGAACCAAGGAGTTGTGCGTTCTCATAATGGGAGCTCATCTATATCTATGAAGAGCATGCCGGCACCTTTCCTCCTGTTGAGGTAGATTAGACAAAGTACTATGATCTAAAATTTGATTCTGGTCTTATTTTAAATAAATCAATAAAATAATAATTGATAATAAACAGCCTAATTGATAAATATATATTATTGTAGAAAGAAAATAACATTAGTCAATAAAAGTAATAATTCACATTTGCACCAAAAATTCCTGAGAAGTAGAAGTTAACACACTGAAACTGTTCTATCAAGCTCTCCAAAGACACCAAAGCAGATTCTTCCTTCAAGTCGCAGCTGCGAGCCGTGATATATCTATTCTAAACGAGTGACTCCAGGCGCCATTAATACGCTGCCGCTTCTTCATCGTCTAAGACCCTCCAGTGCATTCCAGAAGTCTTGTACTCTTCCCCGCAGGGCTCACTCGCACAGTAACTCTTCTTTTGTGTTTGCTTACCAGTTCTAATTAGAGCTGCCACCACCCGGAATTTTGCCCCCACAATAAATTGCGCGCTCAGAGTGAGCCATATCCCACAGTTCTTATCAAAGAATTCTTCTGATTGGTCACTGTCATAAAAACTGCGGGACTGTAGCTCAGAGTTGGGGGGCGGAGTTGAAGAATCAAATGAATACGAATCAATAGTTAGGTACAAAAAAAATAATATAAAAATATTTTTTAAAATGGATGGAAAACAAATACTAATATCAAAAATAGGGCGTTGTAATGTTGTGGGGAAGGTTTAGTACAGCTGTACAGATCTTAACAATTTTGTTCCCATGCATATTTTCTGAATTGTGCTTCGCTAAACATGTTGTTTGAAATTATGAGATTTTATCAGAATTTGTCCAATAAAGGGTTGGATTTTGACAAGTGCATGGCTTTTATGTCTGATACGACTAATGTTATGAAGGGTGTGAGGTCTGGGGTGCAAATTAATAAAAACAGAGTGTCCACGGCTATATGATGTTGGGTGTATATGCCATCTGGCCGATCTTACTGTGAAGGCTGGAATGAAGACACTTGTAGATGTTGATCAGCTCTTCATTGATGTGTTTTATTATTTTTTTCATAGCAGTAAGCGAAAACAGCACTTTGCTGACAATTGGAGGTCCCTATTCTTCTGTGAACCTCAGACCATTCTGAAGCACTGCACTACCCGGTGGTTGAGTCTGCTTCGCTGCGTGGACAGGTTTTTGTCCCAGTATGATGGGCTGAGGTCATATTTCTTATCTTGCGATGAAGCTGAAACAAGTAAAGTACAAAGCATTATTAATATATTAGATAACGCTCTTGCTAAACCAATTCTTTCTTTCTTATCTTATCTTCTTTCCTCAATGGACAAATTTAACAAACTCTTTCAAAAATCTACTGAAAATATTACGTGCCAACTATATAAAGAAATGACTATAGGCTATCTAAGCTATACGCTTCAAATTTGTTGAAGGCTGATGTTATCAAGGCAACCAATGATGACCTTAGCAAACTTGATCTAGCTACCAGGGGCCAGCTTCTTGATGAAAATCTAGGGATTGGTGATGCTACTTGGACACTTATTGCTGAGCTAGAGGAGGAACTTGATACCAAACCCTTCTATACAGCCATACGTAACTTTTATGTAGCAACAATTCGAAAGATGGTCAAAAAGTTTCCCTTTGGAGATTCACTTCTCAAGGATTTGGAGATCATCAACCTTGAATCAACATGTTCATATGACTTCAGCACAGTGAGAACTCTTGCAAAACGATTTCCTCAACATGGCTTAGCAGATTCACCATCCATGAATAAACTGAGGGAAGAGTTTACAGATTTTTGTCTGCCAACAAGTGAGCATCCAAAATAAAAAAGTACAAAGGAGTTGACAAGGTGTGGAGACCCCGAGCAGGAACATTCTGGTGGGAAGTGAGCAAGATCAAAACCCTTGATGGGAAGGACAGATTTCTTCTGCTTGGAAAGCTAATGGCTGGGCTACTCTCCATACCTGCATCAAATGCAGATTCTGAGAGATGTTTTTCAATTCTCAGGAAGATTCATACTGACCAGCGACCTAGTTTGAAACAAGACACTCTCATCTCCTTAATGACCATCAAATTCAACTCCAACAGTGACTGTTACAGCACCAAGTTTAGTCCTCACTAATTGCAATAAGGCAACTTCTTTAGCTGTGAAGGCCTCTCCTGTTAATGGTGAAGAAGAAGAACAGCTATTGTAATTTTAAACTTTTGCATAGATGATGATGTCATTAAAAATTGTGTCATTGTGGGTGTGTTATTTGGGTGTGGCCAGGGTGTGGTTTTTGTCCCTGAAAGTTGGCACCTATGGAAGATATCTAGCGTGGAATAAATATATAATATATATATATATTATATATATAGGGGAAGCAGGTAAAACTCAACGAGTCCCAAGTGACAATTGATTCCTTGAGTTTTGTATTGAAAGGGTGCTGATATAGGTTCTAATTGGGATTACTTAAAGCTTGGTTGTTATTATTGTTTTTTTGTTGTTGTTGTTTTTGTTTTTTAATTAATATAACAGCAGCAACTACACCTGATGTTGACGGGTTGTCTGCCTTCTGCAGAAGGATGGCTTCCACATGGCGGAAATTGTCAGCTGACTATGCAAACCACTTCAGGTTGCTTAATGGAACACAATTGCTTAATGACATCACTAATCCAATCACCGGCCCCATAATGAATTTTATGCATGTGTTTATTGTAGCTTTTAGGAAGCCATTTTATTACAGTCTAATCATGTGATTCTAAACTACAATAAATATTAGAATCACAATGTGTTGATTTACTTACTATCTACTGTGACCAATTTGCTACACTGTGTTGCTAGCTTCATTTGCTATCTAAAAGTAGAACATAACAATTAAAACAAAAGTGTAAAGAATGCCATAATGCTTCCTACCATCTTACAGAGTCCCCGCTAGGGAGAGTGAAAAAATATCTAAATTCTTTAGATGTCACTTCTGCTTAGCAGCATCTGAAGAATTTCTGGTCAGTGTACATAGCTTGCTAACTCATTTTTCTCTATAGTGGTGTGTTATGGACCCCTACTTGTCGGGCTAGCATGCCACATCAAAGGCTGTTTGGTGGAGATTATTGTTTGGAAGAACTTGCAAAGTAGATGTTGAAATCTTTGAAACAATCTCAACTTGTATCAGTATACATATTTTAAGCTTCTTCCTTAGCATGAACCGCTATTTGTCAGACTCTGGTGCACTGGATGGAGACAACTATACTCTTCCTGCTACTTGTGTGACACTGTCATTTAACTCTCTCAATGGCACAGATATCTCCCTCTACGTGGATGTTGGAGTCAGAGCAGTCAATGTAGTGATGGCAGAGGTTTATATTCTATTAGGAAACTTTCTGAATATCTTGACGCTGGTATTAATACTCGGGTACAAAGAGTTGCACACTCTTCCGTTTGTGGCAGCCGCTCAAATAGCGATTTCAAATGCTACGGAAGCATGTGTGATTGGGTTTCCAGCAGTTATAAACAGCATTGTAGGTGGATGGGTTTTAGGAGAGAATGCTTGCATAGCTACTGCTTTCCTTCGCTTTCTTTGCTCTTCAATAAGAGGCATGATTTATCTCATATTTTCAATGGATCGTTTTTCTGTCGTATTTTTCCCTTTTGTGTATCCGCGATACAGGCGAGGGATTATGTTGGTGATGTGCGTTCTATCTTGGTCTATTGGTCTACTGCTTAGCTTGGTTCCTATTCCTCCGTTGCTGGATTGCTATGGGCTGCATGCTTCAATTAATTCATGTTTTTTCATCCTTGAGTGTGGCAAAGGGTGTGAAATATTTCTGAGGTTGTGGACATTCCTGATGGCTGTTCCATGCCCTTCCATAGCAGCTGGATTGTTTATTGCTCTGTTTGTAAAGGGAAGAAAGATAAGGAGAAAAGAGTCTAAGATGCTGGGTCTTTCTCACAAGACAATATCAGATTCAGATTGGAGAGCATTGAAGACTATTTCTGTATTATTTGGATCTTTCCTTGTCGTATCCTTTCTTCCTGCTTTTCTGTGGCAAATTCTACAACTATTGCATGGCACAACTTTTACATTGGTTCGTTCTCTTTCAGAGATTTTGGTGAATTTAGTATTTATAACAGATCCCATAATTATCTTAAGAAATGCTGATGCTAGAAGTGCCTGCAGAAAACTTCAGTTGGACATCTGGCAAGTATGCAGTCATTATTACGAGAGATTGAGGGGAGATTCTGACCCTCCTGAGCAGATTAAACTCTAAAATTTAGTTATTGTTTTTTTTTGTTTTTTTTATAGCTAGTCTTACTCTCCAACCAATAATATCAATTTATAGTCAATGTAGACATATTTTGTTATCATTTATATATAATTGTAGTCACCAACTATAGCTACATCTATTTAGCTAATATTTACACATGAATCAACCAGCATCAATCATGATTACACCAGTTTTTGTTGTAGTTGTTATTGTTGTTGTTGTTATTGTTGTTTTCTGACTTCATATTTTACAACCCTTTATGGCAAGTGACAAAATGAAGTGAATAATTACTTTTCCTATTAAGTGCACTATCTGCATTAGAATATTTTTTGACGGCTGTTTGACTTCAGGGCATAGATAATGTCCATGTCGAGATTGAGGGAGAGAGAGAAGCCATATATGGTAAACATTTCCCATGTCGCTAACATAAGTACGCAACATTGGGACTCTACTTTATTTAGGAATGCTTATTGTAAGCAAGGGAAGTGTATATTTTGCTTCCTCTATTACTATACCAGTTCATCTCTATGGCACCAACTGGTGCAGTATGATTTCTATCGACAAGCTTTAAATATAGTGGTGTTGAGTTTGCTTCTCTACAACTCGGAACAGTTTCAAATTCCTATTGAGGTATTGGTTCTATATTCTGGAACTCAAATACCTCTGATATCCTTACTGCAGAAAGTGGAAAATATCTCTTCAAGTAGTCTGGAAAGTATTAAGGATAATGTAGCTGTTGTTAGAGGAGCTAATATTACTATTAAGGTCTTTGACTTGGACTCTTGGGGTAGAGACAGAGAGACTAGTTCTGCAGTGAGTGTGCTCATTCAAACTGTTTTTACCAAGGACCAGTGTCTGAAAAACTTCACTATAGTAGGTCCTTCTAATAGTGATTCTGCCTATGCAGTAGCAAGGTTGATTAAGAGGAGTGGTGTTTCAGTGAGACATGTGCACACAGCTCCCCTCCCTGGCCTACTTTGGTCAAACATGCCAATTGGTCTACCTTAACTGCAGTGTATGACCACACCAGTGTGGATATGAATCTGAGTTTTCAAAGATTTCAAGATCTCTTGCATGGTGAGAATATCAATCTCTCGTAATAATGACTGCATACTTGCCAGATGTCCAACTGAAGTTTTCACTAAGAACTTGGAACTGGTCTGAGTTGTAGAGAAGCAAACTCAACACCAACGTACTATATTTAAAACTTGCCTGTTAGAAATCATACTGCATCAATATATTCAAGCCATTGTGATGAATTGGTACTTGGCACTACTAATGCAACTTGATACTTAGTTGTTAAGTTGAAACAGAAGAGTGTCCTGATATAGTTATGATTTCCTTTGAGGAAAACGGACAAAGCAATCCATTTATTGAACTATACATTTATCTACAACACATGTCTCTTTCTACTTCCACTGTGGGTAGTTGTTAATACTCCTTCAAGCTCTTAATATTAAGAATATGATTAGCAGTGCACCTTGATTGATGATGTGTAGACTGATGTAGTGCATATTATTGACAAGTTCAGAATTATATTTATAATATGCACAAATAGTCACGAATCAATAGGACAATAGTTAGACCCAGACAATTACAGAGAATTTTCTCTGTATAATTTTAGAACTCACCAGTTTATTCTATTGGATGCTAATGTTATGTGTGTGTTTTTTTGTGTTTTTTTTGAGTGTATCATTACACAACTTTTCTTTTTCTTGAATATTGTAATTGCCTTCTGATGTATTATGTTTGACAAAAGAATTGAAATATTTCCTTTGTAATTGAATTATTATATAATCTATCCAGTCAGTAACATGTTTTTGCGGGCTAAAATATCTTTGCTGCTAAAAAAAAAACTTTAAAAGAAGATAATTTGTTTTGACTTGGTGACTTAAAATTAGTTCACGTCCAACATTTGTTTATTGGGGGGTGTTTATTTAGAAGATATATGGCAATATAATGGAACTTGAAGTCATTCAAATAACAGCTAAAGGCATCTCGGCAACACAACATACTCACACACACTGGCTACACATACACACACAAACACACACACACACACACACACACACTACATTGCAGGAGATTGCTAACCCCATTACCGTTTGTATTGTCTTTAATGTTTGCTCTGCCAATACACTAAATAAGCTAACGCGTATTAAGTTTGACTTTAAGACTATCAAATTGATTCCTTTTGCTCTTTCCAACTTTGAATTTCTATAGCTTCAAGATTTTTCCATGAAACAATTCGTGGCAAAAGAATTCTATCAAGGCCATAAGAAGATGACTTGAATAGGGAAGCTACAAAAAATGATCCTGGCCCTTGTGCTTCCTCCCACTCCCCCTCCTTCCCCCCCCAGCTAATCAAAGTGCTATAAATATTTCCAAGAATTAAACAAAATCACGGAATAAATGAAACCAGTGTCATAAAAGAATTTTTAAGTTTACGTGGTATATGAATTTCTTGTAAATTTCTTCCTAGCTCCTTGCTGAATCACTTTACTGCTGTGTGACATCCCAATTGTGTAGAAGGTTCAAGATCATGTTCAGCTGGCAACATTACTAGGATACCATCTGCCCCATGGGTTCAGCAGCAAGTTGAGTAGCCAGGTGTTTCCCACATGCACCAATGGCTATACTCCCTAGTGACAACTTTGGTGGGCTTCTACAAATATCAGGTACTCAGTAGAATCATCATACTTCCATCTCTGAACTAATTACTACCACTACGGCATGATTGCTGTACATACTTGCAATGCCAAGAGTCACTCCATGTTGCTCTGGATTAGCCAACACACACACACACACACACACACACACACACATCAATTCTTGGGGCACTATTGACAGGTAAATTTCTTGGCTGATTTACCAGGGAACATCTTCCTTTGCATGCCATGCTCAGTAAAATTATTAGACTGTCTCTCTGAGGTCTATTTTGTGTCCAATAGAGAATGTCTATCAGCTTGCATGATTCAGCAAACTTGCCCGCAATTCTAATTTTCTTCAGTAGTATGCCTTCCTTGCACCCCACCTCTCTGAAGTACCTCGTTCAGTTTCGGCCCCTCATCAGCAGGGAGTATTAGCTCTACCATCACTGTATCAATTGAGATCTCAGTCTCTTGTGATTAGACTTCCATTTTCCCTGGAACATTTAGTATAAGTTGAGTTCAAATACTAAACATATCAACTCATTCCTCAGTTATTACTGTGGTTTTATGATCACATCAATTACAATCATTTTATTCACTTCCTGGGCAATCTCTCACACATTTAGATGTATAGCAATGTAGCTAACTTGACTAAACACCAATCCAATTTTTTAACAGCCATTGTATAATTTTTTTTATTAGGTACTATTTTTGGTATTACTTGAGAGAGAACAAAATTTGTTGGGACTAGTTATAACTTCTTGTGGGAATTAATATTTATTTTAACACTGTTTGGTAATTTGAATGGTTACATAAAATTTGTATTAAAGGCAATTATTACAAAATATTAAATATCTAGTGTTAGTGTCATGGCTTGTCTTCAAAATGGTTCGCAGTGGTGGTATAAGCATTAATGCAGTGAAGATTCCTTGCAAGGTGAAAAACACAAAGGCTAACAGGATTGCCTCCACCATTATGTCCATCAGTAAGAAGTGAATTACAACATATGTTGGTGTCCATACAAATAGGATGATCAGGGTCAGATACCACCCCACTGTTAATGTGGCTGACTTGAGCCTATTGTGAGCTTTAGGTATTTTCTTTCTAAGTTTATATATGAGGACTAGTATGACCATCAGAATCAGTATCTTGTATCCTGTCAAAAGAGGCAGAAGAAATGGAGAAGCTTTGGAGCGGCAAGTTGCTAGGTAAGTGCACGTTGCTTGAAGATTATTACAACTGACTTTGCTGTATAGTCGAAATATGGGATCTAGGATCAGCCATAAAGAGCAAATAATGAAATCCAGAGAAGGAAGACTGCAAACTAGTAGCACTAACATGCGATTAGAAAGTAGATGGCCTGGGTTAGTGAAGTGGACAAATATTCTATACAGCCTCCACAATTTGACCGCTAGTGTCCCAAGTACCAATGTGGCTCCAGTATTGTTGGCAAATTGATATATCCAACATAAATTGATGTACACAGTATCAGAAGTAATAGGAATAGTCTTTTGTACAAAGTAGATAGAAAAAGTCAAGTTGAATAGGAACATTCCAATGTATGACAGGTATAGCAGAGGCGGACTGCTAGTTCTAACAGCATGGTGGTTTCTCTTGACTACAGTAAGTACAAGCAATACCAAGTACATGAGGAAAAAGTAGACATTCAGAACTATGAAGAAAATTCCCAGAGGGAAATTCATTACTTTTAAACTGATTATGGGATCATTGGGTACGAGAAATAGTGGTTCCTCATTTATGAATGAGTTGTTAAGTAGAGAGTAGACCATGCTTACTGCCTTGTCACTTGCTTGAATTTGCTTAATATAAATGTCTTTTGAGAAGTTATTACTTCTGTGTGGTGCTTCACTAGAATTTACAAAGTTATTTACAATATTCCAAATAATTTTCTCATATGCTTGCTGAGTTATTGTTGAGACATTTCTATGGATGTGTGGTTCAAAGTTTACAAAAATTGTTTTCTTCAAAGCTCTCATAACCACAGCTTCATTGCAACTAGAGGCATGGCAAGATAGAATCTCATGTCGAGTAGTTTTCACAACCACCCATTGAAAATTTGGAGAGGTTATGCCTAAAGCTGAAGCCTTGCATAGTGTTTCCATAGCATAACAAGGACTCAAGAATAAGAAAAATATTCTTACTAAGTTGCTGTTGAGAGTGTTTTTGAGGTTTGGGATCCATGGAAAAACAGAATGCAGTTTTATATTCTCACCATGCAAGAGATCTTGAAATCTTTGAAAAATCAGATTCATATCCACACTGGTGTGGTCATACACTGCAGTTAAGGTAGACCAATTGGCATGTTTGACCAAAGCTGCACTGGCATCAGCCAGAAGGTCTGCAGGAGGGAGGAGTCCCTGAGAGGTTCCTCTCACTTCAGCTGCCAGTGGGCCAGGGAGGAGAGCTGTGTGCACATGTCTCACTGAAACACCACTCCTCTTAATCAACCTAGCTACTGCATAGGCAGAGTCACTGTTAGAAGGACCTACTATAGTGAAGTTTTTCAGACACTGGTCTTTGGTAAAAACATTTTGAATGAGCACACTCACTGCAGAACTAGTCTCTCTGTCTCTACCCCAAGAGTCCAAGTCAAAGACCTTAATAGTAATATTAGCTCCTCTAACAACTGCTACATTATCCTTAATACTTTCCAGACTACTTGTAGAGATGTTTTCCACTTTCTGCAGTAAGGATATCAGAGGTATTTGAGTTCCAGAATATAGAACCAATACCTCAATAGGAATTTGAAACTGTTCTGAATTGTAGAGAAGTAAACTCAACACCACTATACTTAAAACTTGCCTGTTAGAAATCATACTGCTTCAATTGTTCAAGCCATAGCGATAAACTGGTAGAGTATCAATAGCTAACTCAGAAGTAGTGTTGTAGAACTGAAACACATTATAATATGGTGTATTTCCTTTAGAAATATCTATTTCCTATACTTAATTGGTCTATTTCCTTTATAGAGGAAAAAGCGGTAACCATTTCCTCTATGTACTATATACACATAGATTTCCTTTCTATATCAATTATTTATAGATCAAGCTGCACTTTTTATTTTAAGTTTGAAATTAATACTGTACACAGTGGAAGCCATGAGTGGCCTGAGCTGTAATTAAACCATTTTTTGTGCAAATATACACACTTTCTGAAAACGTGGCAGAGATGCATGAACTAGCAAAAAAAATTAGTAGATTTACACAACTACTGATATTTCTGTATTGAATCTTCTCTGTATTGATTAAAGTCACTAGTTTACTTTGTTATATCGGAGGTGTACGAATCTTTTTTTGAGATTATCTTTGTTCTTATCTTAACATCAATAAACTCACCATGTAGTTTCTTTCAATGTTAGGGTTTAGAAGGAAAATAAACGCTTTTGACTACAATAACATTGTCTCTCCTGTCCATATGAAACCAAGTCCCAAGTTTTTGGTAAATTGAATTCTTTTGCCAAATACACAAGGCATGCAAGACAAAAGAAAAGCTTACTAATATTTTTGGTTCAGTCTAAAACTTGTGACTTTGTTGTTGATTGAAGGCATCTATTCAGAATGCGTGTGACAATACGATGGAATGTAATCATTCGGTGATTCAAACATTTAAAATGGTTTCGATTATGGCTTCTAAAACCACCTTGTTGCAATACGTGCATACACACACCACACAAACACACGCACCAAATTGCTGCAGATTGCTGATGCCATTGGCTTTGGCTGTGATATTGACTTTGAAGATTGTTAATTTTTATAAATTACAAATTTTCATCTTTGAAAGCTGTGTGAGGCATACTAGAGACTACACAATTGCTCAGACATCTCCCGGCAGTATTAGAATGAGCTTCTTGAGTCAGCTTTTACTCCTCTGCCTCAAGAACAACTCATAAATTCAAACATGAAATGTCCAATTACACTGTAGTTGTATTTCTCAAGGGTTCTTCCCTGAGAATCTCTAAGTCTAGTGTGTTTTTTTTTGTGTTCACAGTGACTATCTATGTACTATGTATGTTTCTCTTCTTTTTATTTTTTTAAACCAAAGCTTGGTTTAGTATTATACTAATATATTCACAAAACTTCCTGTTTTTGTCCACCATGCTCAATGTGTCATATACATGCATGAGCAGAGATCAGTTGGCACTGAAAGCAACAAACCCATAGTTTATCCATAACACGTCCTGTTTTTAGCCCCCAAGTTTAATGTGTCACCACACATGCCTAGGATCGCAGTTAGTGAGAGCAGTCTAATCATGTTATATTCATTAATTTAACTAACATACACACCCATGACCACACCTTTTATTGGCCTGACCACTAAAATGGATCTTTCTCCAGCTCTGTATGTCTTGAGCTCATACAGGTAGCCTGAGCCTTCAATTTCTAGTATTTCATCAAGTGGTACTGCAAATCAAGACTTGACGACTCAGTCCCTGCTTGCTGGACCAGCACTCATTGGTTGTACAATCAATATTGGCTTCCCTACAGCAACACAGAAACCATGTTTCACAATGTCCACAGCATCTAAAGACACGCAATAATAATAGTGATAATTCACTAATAGATACACATATAGATATGTCGAAATGATGTATTTTTATTTACCATGAAAATTTATTATGAAAACAGAAAAATTGGAATTAACCCCAAGGGTTTATATACATCTGAGCATTGGTTTGATTTAGTTACTGCTGAGGGTGCAGTATCAGCTATAATATAGATAGACTCTGGTGGCAGTTATGCATTTCTGAGGGCAGTCCGAGTAGCTATAAAGCCTACATCCTCAAACTCAAAGGTGTCCCACAATTTTATTATTATTATCGTTATTATTTTATTGTTGTTATCATTTTTAGTATTATTTTTAATTTTGTTGTTATTGTTTTAAAGTTTTTTCTTGCTGGTTATAGTTCATGTTATACCAATTTGATTTTTTATACCAAACAATTCATTTTTAATGCCAACATGTTTCAGCAGACTGCTTCTGCCATCATCAGGGCTGATTTATAAAAATCAAAAAACATTGTTATTAATAATATTATTATGGCAATGGTAACAACAAGAACAATTATAATTATATGATAATATACAAAACAACAATGGAATGCTAATAGCTAAATAACGGCAATGTTTACAAAAATGTTATGTTGATGCTGACAACAATAAATGAATGCTGTTTTTGGTAAGTAATAAATCTTTCTCTTCAACTTATTGACACTGAAAGAGAACACAAGAAAGTACTATAGCTCTATTATAGACACATTTTACATGGAGTCCAGGCATGCGCGCTCGCCGGGAGTTTTTCGCGAATTTAGTCCGGTCCGTGGGTGTCTGGTCCGGTCCGTGTTTTAGTGTCAGACCACCCCTGCACTTGCGCGTTGCTACTCATATTTCATTTTGCGATATTTTACACATCCGTCCCGGCAGCGTAGGAGGTGTTTAGGTGTGCTCTATTATAAGTGTCGATACTCGAGTGGCCAGGGTGTTTGGATAAGATTGGCAGACTGTGAAATACATAAATTACTATTATGCTGCTGGACGTAATTTAACTTCGGTGACTGATAGGATAGATTGAAGACGATGCTGCGCGGTGGTTCTTTGTGGAGACCAGTGTCCCTCAATTCCTGCACGTTGAGTAGGAGAGCAGTACAGGTCCTGAGGCAGGTGTCAGGTTCGGTACCGCTGTGTCATGAGCGCCTGTATGAGGTGTTGCCTCCTCTTGAGTCATTCTCTAGACGGCATATTGGGCCTTCTCCAGAATCCATTAAGGAAATGTTGGATGTTTGTAAAGTTAAGGTGAACTACATATTAATAGAATAATTGGGGTTGTTTGTTTTATTACGAAAGTGGATTTTCCAGAGGAGGGAGGTCTCACTTAGTGTTTACATGTGAGGTGATGAATGTGTTTAAGTTGGACACCACAATTTTTAATTGAATAGTCTGTAAGTGAGTACGTGGTGTGGTTAATGTGTGTGTATGTGTGTGTGTGTGGCATGCAAGATGAAGGTAAGAGTTATAGGAATGGTGAGAAGTTGGAGGTGAAAGAAAGAGCGAGGTCATAGCTACTGGTGTCCTAGGACTATGTACTCTGCATTATTCTCAGTAAGCATATGTAGTTGAAAAACCACGCTCATTTCCTGGTGGAACTGACAGAGTGGGGAGGAGTGGGAGGTGAGATGAGGTGGAGTCTAAGGTCTTGAAGAGGATATCTGAGGCAAAAATGTTGTCTGCCACAAAACAAAGTAGTACATAGATCATAAATAGTGGCATATCCAATTATATCGTACTTGGCCAAGCAATGCCTTCTTTTAAATGTTTGTTACTTGCAGGGTTGCACACAGGCAATGAATTGAGAAGAAGGGGTGAAAAAAAGAACTTTTTTTTTTTAATTAGGAGGGGCAATGAGAGTGGACACATTCTGCTGGTGTTAGAGACCTACATGCTAAATAGAACTATTTTATGAATGATTTCTATGGGGAAGGGGAAGAATATTGTTTTGTAGTTGGTAAGTCATTCTGTTGTGTTCGTGCAGACTATGGAAGAACTTATCACTAAGACTGTACCGAGCAACATTAGTTTGGACCGTCCTCTGAAGCTGGATCGTGCAAAATGTATGTTGCTTGTATTCAAGTGGTACAGTTATATAGTGTATACATTCATACATTGAGTTCATTTTCTCGTATCATTGCTCTTTCGTACAAATTAGAGCACCTAACTTCAGGCACATTGTCGTGGCTATTTATGTATCCTGACAATTATTTCTTCTCCAAGTATCCAATTAAACACATTTGAAAATAGTCACTACATGACATGCACATCACTTTATTGAGAGATGAGTGTTCCATATTTAAAAAGACCCCAACAACAATGACCGTTTAATTAATAATTGTTTACACCGCTAACTTTCTCCAAAGGTGAATTATCCAGCTCCATTGCTCACCAGGTAAGACATTATAGGAGCCGCTCAAATGATGCAAGTGGGACTTTGTAATACATGTAAATACTTTTAAATTCTTCATAACAGCAGAGCATAGCTAGCTAAACCATGAAACATCTTTAATCCCACAGCTTGACTTGGACTTCTCTTTAAGAATGTTTTTACAAACAAACCTTTGAAAGTGTTCCACTGGTTGCATTGAGAGCATACAATGTGATTATCAGCTTCACAAAGGCTCATTGAAATAATTATCAAAACTGTGAAGTTACTTAGCAGCCACCAATAACTACTGTATGTATGTATGTATGTATGTTTAATTGTAGTATCAGTATCATTGAACACTAATCGGGTATTATCTGATTTGTGTTGGCATGAGATACATGAGATAACATTCCTTCTCCAGGCAACATATTTAATTTGGTGGTGACATTTTTGATGGCGGACCTTTGGCTTTAAAGCGAAAGAGGAAAATGGTAAAACTACTAAGTCCTAGTTGCCTGGAGTGCTGAGGGGTCAAAGTGTCCAAGTCTGAACTTGTTTTTTTGTTGTCAATTCCTGTTATCATGGTGTTACTTTATCTGACAGTTTGTTTCTTGCCATTAGCTGACTATCAGGCTGTGATAGAAGAATGTGTAGCTAAGCGTGACCTGGCAGAGGAGGCTTGTGTGTTCATGTCCTTATATAAAAGCTAGCAATCTATGTAACTATGGATTAAAATTGCCCTGCCTTACCAATCTTGTTATATTATACATATTGCTGGTGATACACAAGCCACACTTATCTCTTCATGGAAGCTTGTATTGTATATTCCTCTTTGCCTCCTAATGGGTGAGAAAATAACTATGGTGTTATGCAGAGCTACAGTGTTAGTTTTTTAAAATGCAATAATTAGCAAAAAAAAAAGTCACTACAGTTGAATAACAATCTTCAGCTTATAACATTCTATTACTGAATATAAATTTTAACTATGGCATTTAACATTGGCCTGCTTGCATCTCTGGGATTCTTCAGTAGTTTCAAGGCCCTTTTATGGGCATGACATTTACTCTACCTGTGCTTCTGGGACTGATCCACACTTTCTAAAGCTCTGTTACGTGTTCTTGGCCATATGGTTTTTACGACTGTCTAAGGACTTCATGGCATTCTCTCGCTTTAGTATTAATCTTCCGGTTGGTAGAAGAAAAAAAAACCACTTGGGACTTACTGACATGCATGCTACATGAACACTAGGGCACACATTCTAGTGAGCAGGCATACTAACAGTTAATGAAAGGAGCACACCTCCAGCTGCAGAGACTTCTCAACATCAGACAAAAAAAACAAAAACAAACTAGTTAAAGCACAACTACATAACGCACGTTACAAATCTGAACTGGGCGTGGTCAAATTTGTACACTCTCATGTGCATGCATGATTCTCAATGACAGAATGGGCGTGGCCATATAGCAGCACTCATCATAGTGTCTGCCTTTTCTCCCCTTTTCTCAAAAACAAAGTCAAAATAAAAAAAGTGGAAAATTATAGGGACTTAAAAATCATATAGTCGGAGTTCCTCTTCTCTCAAGGCATAAAAGTCCGCCATCTTTGAGATCCGCTGTTGACAGAGTGAATGACAGACTACTGTGACCTTCACATGCATGCGTGCTGAGGGTTAAAAAAAATGTAATAAATTCTCGTATACGAATATGAACAAACAACAAATGAGTACTAGAATGAATGAGTAAATGGCTGAATGAACTAATGATTGAATGAATGAATGAACTAATGATTGAATGAATGCAGTTAGGTTACAATCATATTCATGCACACTGAAATTTATGTACTAAATATGCCACCAATTAGAAAGCTTTGCTCACTATTTGTTAGGTTTGTCATCATGGCATAGGCATACCAATACTATAGTTCTGACTACAAATTGTAATACAGGCATTCATGGGACACTATGAGAGGGTTCGGGTATTATTACCTCCGGTATGTTATGTTACGATGTTTAGCGGAGTGGGAGGTGGCCAAGTTGATTGAAGACCTAGCCAGCAAGAATGTCGTGAGTCGGTCTTATATCGGCCTCGGATACCATGACACTATCATGCCCCTGGTCATTAAGAGGAACATTCTGGAGAACCCTGGATGGTGAGTAGATCTGCGAGGAGAGAGAGAGAGGGGGGAGGAGAGAGTGAGGGAAGGAGAGTTATATGTTAGCAGTCTATTTGTTAGGGATTTGTTAGGGATTAGTTTGAAATTCTGCTTGGGTGGTGTGGTGGTGGTGGGTGTGGAGTCACTTTGATATACATCACTCAAATATTGTAGTCAAATTATGTATGGATATTGTAAGCTCATAAGCACACACATTTCCCTTATGTCCAAGCTTTATTTGTGTGTGATCACTGTGTCTGTATGTCTATATCTTATTGACCCCACCCCCTCCCCTCCCCTCCCCTCCCCTCCCCTTCTCTTCTCCTCTTTCTTAGGATCACTCAGTATACCCCTTACCAGGCAGAGTTGGCCCAGGGCAGGCTGGAGAGTCTCATGAATTTCCAGACCATGGTGTCGTCTCTCACAGGACTGGGCATCGCCAACTCCTCCCTGCTGGATGAGGCTAGTGCAGCCGCTGAGGCAATGGCCCTCTGCTTCAGGTCAGGCAAAGTTCATAGAGATAGTAGAGTTAGTTATGTAGTTGGTTAGTTAGTTAGTAGTTATTATTATTATTATTATTATCTATATATAATAATACCTGTGACCGATGATGTATGTATTCATGAATAATTCATGAGTTAATGAGCTAGAACGCGCAGGCGCACTATACTCGTGAACTTGCACTGAATTACCGGGTAAACCTAGAGCGTGAGGTGAACTGGTTAGCAATCAAACCCGGCACAAAAAAAATGGATAGTAGGCGGAGTGGCACAGAAACAGGAGAGCAGCTTTCATGAACTGGCGCTGAATTACCAAGTTAATCAATTATTTTATTTTATTTTTTTATTTATTTATTTTTTTAATTTTATTTATTTATTATTATTTGTCATTTCACTGCATTCTGGCATTATAGAGCAGTTGTGGTATGTATATACTGGATACATTTCTGCACGGAGTAATTAGAAACTTGCTGTTGACTTATATCACTCGTACTTATGTAGTTGTATGTTGTTCTGCTCAGCTGTGGTTCACTTCCTGGCAATAAAAATTGTGACCGGTAATTGTACAGAAACTGACTGGCATATTTGGGTGTGTTGCCCAGTATTGTCCCATGGGGAACCATAGAAAAAATTACGTGGGATGTCTAGCTGACTGGTGTATTTAGGGGTGTTGCCCAGTATTGTCCTATGGAACCACGTGGGATGTCTAATCACAATTTTGGAATTAATTTATTGGACCTTTCTCTGCAGGAACTCCCCTCTAGTGTCATGCTAGCATTTTGTCTTTTGTGTTTGTAGTTACATGACTGGTACATCCAGTTACGAGAAGAGAAGTCCCCTCCCCCCTACCAATATCCTATTGGTGCCCAATGAATAATTGTTGCAGAACTTATTGGCTCATTTTTAATTGTGTGCAGAAGCGTAAAAAATAAACTGTTTTAATCCAGTCACAACATAGATTAAAGCTGAGGTGGGTGTGGCCAATAATTGGATGTGTTACTTTTTAATAACTGGAAGTGATATCAAATATTTGCGGCAGCGTGAGGAACACAATATAAGTTATACATGTATTGGCGTGTCATGTGCAGTTCCTGTGACATAAGTATTATGATGTACTGACAGGCAATCTAAGAACAACAGGAACGTGTTTCTTGTCGACTCGCGCTGCCATCCCCAGTCCATTGCCGTGGTGACCACCAGGGCCCAGCACTTGGGGGTGGAGGTCATCGTTCAGAACTGCAACGAGTTTGAGTTCAACGATGACGTGTGCGGTGTTCTGGTGCAGTATCCCAACACGGACGGACAGATTAACGACTTCTCTGATGTCATTGATGAAGCTCACAAGAACAAGGTGAGAATAAAAGATTGAAAGGCCTCAAGTTGTCAGAGCATGTTCTATAGCAGCTGTGGGGAAGATCACTCAGGTGTGGGGATGATCACTCCAGGCAATTAGTTGATCAAGCAAGCTATGTTGATACGCTATTTTGATTTGTTTTCCAATTTTGGGTCCTCCACCCCCTGGTGCACCTGGCACTGAGATATTTTTTCCACTGGTGTTCAGCACCAAAAGCTGCTCCTTAATTTTTAATTTTTTAATTTAATTAATTTATTTATTTATTTTTGCAGGCTCTTGTTGCCATGGCTACAGATCCATTAGCGCTGGTGATGCTGAAGCCGCCCGGAGAGCTTGGGGCAGACATAGCTCTGGGGAGTTGCCAGAGGTTCGGGGTGCCCATGGGTGAGTTGTGGAAGGCAGTGTGTATGTGTGTGTGTTTGTGTTGACGGAGCTGGATTCATAAGATACACGTGAACTCCTTTGCTCTAATACTGGAATGTGCATGGCAGTATACAGTAGCTTTCTTTTCCTGAATTGTCAGCTTGTATTAGCTGTCCTCATGTCCTCATTGGGTAGTTACTGTTGCATGAAGTTTCAATCTGTTGGCAAGGTATTTAAAATAGGGTCAAATTAATTGAAGCACTGGTATGTGGTGGGGTGGTTGATTGTATGTGTTTGTGTATACAATAGTGTGGTTTGTGCGTGTGTGTGTGTGTGTGTGTGTGTTCATGTGTGTGCGTGTGTGCATGTGTGTGTGTGTGTGTGTGTGTGTGTAGGATACGGTGGGCCTCATGCTGGGTTCTTTGCTGTTCGAAAAGAACTGATCAAGCTTATCCCTGGCAGAATAGTTGGTGAAACAAGGTATGAGGTATTGAGTTCTTTCAATTAATAGGGTTGGTAGATGTAGGGGATTGAATAATTGAAGGGTTACATAGTTATGGAGCATTGACGATTTTTTTTTGTCTCAAGTTCCACCCGCCCACTCTCCAGTTTCTGGTAGTTTCATTGTTCTCCTCTTCATACAAACATGTCATACCTTGCTAATGTTTTGCTGGAGTTGCTAGTGGATCCTTACCTATAGAGTAATAATATCATTCAATGGTTTACTACGTAGTGGGGAACTGGAGTAAAATTTCCTTCCCCTTACATGTAGTCTGGATTATTGATGAGTGGGCAACCCTGTCGAGATTCTGCGGCGTTTATTTATTATTTCGTTCTTTTATATGGTGCATGTGACTTCTCTTTTTTGTGCCTGCACGACTATTTACGCAACTTGGTAAAGCATCTTGATATAAATAAATGAATGGAGTAATGAGTTTGTTGTCTATGTGGTCATGTTTCGTTCTGGCCCTTGAAAACTGGTCTAGTCTTTGGGCAGACCTAAAGGCCTGAACTTTTGTTTTACTTTATTAACTACCTAAAAAAACTGAGACAGAAGTACGTATTTTTCTTAATCGTCATCATGGAATAGGTGAGTCAAGTTTGAGCAACCCAGCACGAGTCAGACTATAGGAGCCACTGCAGGCTAATGCACGCTGTGACTTCAGTGTGTGGCTTAATATTGCTCAGAGGAAATACTCTTCAACTTCAGCTTGCAATCAATGGGGAATACATTTCGATTCGACATGAAACACTACAATTGGGCTTTATGAAAACTAGAGGTTAAAGCTATAGAAGTTATGCCAAGGGCTGTAGCTCATACTAGGTTTAAAAAAAAAAATACAAAAATCCTTATTGTATAAAATACAGCTAGGCTAGTTCACTCGCCAATACATAGTGCTGAAGCACACGCATACACACACATTTGTACATGCACACACTCATATTTAAGCACTTGCATACATACTTACGTGCTCACTTACACCCACATACTTACACACTTATGCTCACACGTACTTACACATACTTGCGCACTTACACACACACACACACACACACACACACACACACACCCTCATTCTTCATCCTGCTGCTCTTACATGCAGGGACAAGCAAGGAGACTCGCGCTACAGACTATGCCTACAGACTAGAGAGCAGCACATTCGTCGTGACAAGGCTACCAGCAACATCTGCACCAGCCAGGCCCTCCTGGCCAACATCTCTGCCATGTATGCCATCTATCATGGGCACCAGGGGCTCAGGGAGATAGCCAACCGAGTGCACCGGAGCACGCTCCTTCTGGCTGAAGGTGAGACACAGCGGCGGAAGAGGTGTTTTATAATTGCGTTAATCGGTGAGGCCGTACGGCCAGACCCTTTACCCATTTGAAAGAAATGGGTGTTAGATGACAGTTTAGTTGTGGATGGTGGTTTGATGTGTCATAACATTCTCTATTAATAGTATTTGAAAAAGAAAACCTGATTTTTTTTGGAGTCTTGTTATTCTAGGACCATCACAGGCCATGTACCACATGACCTGAACACTCATGCACGCACCTGTTTTCCCAGTAGTGTTAGCTTGTGTGTTAGTGGTATGTTTGTGTGTTTGTTTGCATAATTTAGCTCTGCGACGTCAAGGTCACATAGTTCACCAGGGACCGTTCTTTGACAGCATCAAGGTATGTAAGCATGACCCCTTCCTGGGCAGTCAGCATCCGTGTTTGTATGCGTAATTGTGTGTATGTGTGTGCATGTGATGGTGATACGAATGGATCAATTTCAATGTTTGCATACACTCTTGCGATGGTACGTAGTTACGAGTGTCTATGTATATACTGTGATAATTTAGCTATCGTCAAACTTCTCATGTGTTTTCTAATAGCATTGCTTCTCCATAACGTAATCTCTTTAGAAATTTTGTTTTGTTGCAATATTCCCGGTTTTCCTGTGGATGGTGAAATTTTAAATAATTTGGCCTTTCTTAGCAAAAAAAAAAAAAAGAAAAAAGAAAAGAAAAAGGGGTGTGGCAGGGGTGGGGGAAGCTTAATCTAAATACTTTCCAGTTGCTTCATTAGTGGACTTTCTTAAATTTTCATGAGCTGGTTTATTTGTGGGATGTCAAGTGTTAAGACTAGCCAAACCTGAAGGACAACTCGTCAGTTGACGCTTATTTATCCGATATAAAATTACATGTTGCATTGCATGCATGTACATGTGATATTTAGGTGACGTGCGACAACACTATGGCCGACCGATTGAAGGTGTTAAGGCGTGGTCAGGTGAAGAGGATCAATCTTAGGAAATATGACGATGATTCTGTAAGTGAAATTATAATTTATTGTGACACTCAGATTTGTGAAAGTTAGTCTAAAGGTGTGTGAATGGTGCCAGGCATGAGGATGCAGTGGGAGGAGGGATGATATTTTTTTCCCCGTCTTTAATTTCATACCACAATGATATTTTGCACTTCATGAAGCTGTACTTATCTCAGTTATTTAATTAAAAGGAAGAAAACATACTGTGCTATAAATTCAGACATTTAGATGTGAATTCTGGCAACTAAATAATATTTTAGTGTGGCATTGACAGTTTGTATTGCAATTGCGTGAAAGTGCTTCTATTCAGGGTATTGGTAATCAGGGATTCATGCAGGATTTTTTTGTTGGGGGGGTGGGGGGGAGGGGGACCAGGAGCATGATGCACCACTTGGTCTGCATGATTTTTGCATGATGCACCAGTGCATGATGCACCACTTGGATTGCATGATGCACCACTTGGTCTGCATGATGCACCACTTGGTCTGCATGATGCACCACTTGGATTGCATGATGCACCACTTGGTCTGCATGATGCACCACTTGGTCTGCATGATGCACCACTTGGATTGCATGATGCACCACTTGGTCTGCATGATGCACCACTTGGATTGCATGATGCACCACTTGGTCTGCATGATGCACCACTTGGATTGCATGATGCACCACTTGGTCTGCATGATGCACCACTTGGTCTGCATGATGCACCACTTGGTCTGCATGATGCACCACTTGGTCTGCATGATGCACCACTTGGTTTGCATGATGCACCACTTGGTCTGCATGATGCACCACTTGGTCTGCATGATGCACCACTTGGTCTGCATGATGCACCACTTGGTCTGCATGATGCACCACTTGGTCTGCATGATGCACCACTTGGTCTGCATGATGCACCACTTGGTCTGCATGATGCACCACTTGGTCTGCATGATGCACCACTTGGTTTGCATGATGCACCACTTGGTCTGCATGATGCACCACTTGGATTGAAAATCATAGAGAGAACACTGGTCCAGACCTACCGTAGCACCAATAATCTTTGGTCGAGGACACTCTCCCGCAAGTATACATAGTTTAGTACTTGACATGTTGTGCTCAGTGTATTGTCACATATAAAGTGACATATATTAGATAGTTCTATTTGTTTTCTTGTGTTGTTTATCTGTATTATTTATAGCTCGGCGTTTGTTTGGATGAGTCGGTGAACATGTACGACCTCAACGACCTCATGTGGATGTTTGGCGTCTCCAGGAAAGTCCAAGACTCTCTGGTGAACTCTGACCCCAGCACCATCACCGGCGGCTCCTATTTGGGGACACGCTTTGAGCGCAAGTCAGAGATCCTGGACCACCCAGTCTTTAACTCGTGAGTGGGTCTTGTGTGTATAGACCTTTTCATACGGCAAAAAAATCATCTTTAAGTCTTGGAACGTTTGAATGTATTAATATAATTTCTCTCTCTGTATATATATATACAGTAATATGGACTTTTTAAAATGGTCTAGCCTTTTTAAAATAAGAAGTATAATTAATTATAATCCATCCTTTTCCTGTGTTAGTAGTTTAAATAACATGATGTTCAAGCATGTCACCATTATTATGGGAGGTAAAAAGTTTTTTTTTTAAATTGGGTATTTTATTGTAGCTGTATTCTGATCAGGTGTTTTTTAATTGGAGTAACTAGATGTGTCAGGTGACCAAAGATGGTATTAGGAAATGGTGTTTTAGTTGTCTTTATCGTTCGTCAAGTTCTTCTGGGGATTTTAGCTTCTTGTGCTGTACAACATGCACAATACATTCGTATAATAATAATGGTTATGATGATGATGATGATGATGATGATGATGATGATGATGATGATAATGATAATAAAAGATGTTCCCTCATCAGAAAATTATACATAACAATTCACACTTCCATATGTTTGCTACATTCATTCATTGGGATATTAGCAGCTGCATGAGTGTGTGTGAATGCAAAGTGAAAGTACTAGTGATGTGCTTGAGCACAAATGGCGAGTGAGCCTGTACACAAACAAAACACTTCAGAAGAATTTATCAGTCCATTTCTAAAATTCAATAGGACGTTTTCTATTGTTGTTTCTCTGCGCTCGTTAATTGAAAAATACTGGAACTGTGAACGCTCCTAACTTACGTAATTACGAGTGCGGGCGAAAATTGTTGACGTACGCGTACATACCTATATATCTATTTCTGAAATCTCAATTGAACACGACTGAGAGTCAGCTTAAAGCAATGACCAATCCTGAAAGCATGTGTGGGTATACTCGAATGCGTGCTTGTGTGTGTTGGTGTGTATGTGTGTGCAGTCCCTTGCCAATTTTCAAGTTAGATCTGTGCAACTGCACTAATACTAGCAAGTACTGCACAGTGACACTTGATGTGTATTAACTTTTGCAAATTAGGAATGCAGTAGCATTAGGTATTTTTTGTTATTCTCTACCACTTAGTTTAGTTACATCAGTTATAGCTTTATTCTCATTTACATTTCTTGACCCATGTATTCGTAAATACTTACGCCACTGCTATCGTCGGTACTGACACCGCTTTATTGGCCTAACTCAGCTTTATTCATGAAGACACATACCACCGTAGGCGCTGGTATGACGATGCTTTACCAACTTTGCCAGACTAATGAATTATTCATGAATGCACGCACCATAGTCTGTGGTGCCGATGATGCTTTACCAACTTCGCTCAGCTAAGAAATTATTCATGAATGCAGTCACCGTTGTCATCGTCATTACTTACTCAATACGGTGTATTGAAATGTGTCTGATGTATCTACATAACTCACTCAAACTATCACAGTGTCATGTTAGTATTTTGACATGATTGTGTGTGTGTGTGTGTGTGTGTGTGTGTGTGTGTGTTTAGCTATCACTCTGAGACTGCATTGCTTCGCTACATGAAGAAGTTAGAGAACCAAGACCTGTCTCTGGTCCACTCCATGATACCTCTGGTGAGGAATGGAAACACACACTCATGTACACACACACACACACACACACACACACACACACACACACACATGTGCACGCACCAATACCTTATTTGGTTAAACTCTCGTGCATGGTGAAGCTAACAAGTTGAGTTATATCAGCATGGAAGAGGAAAGGGTTATGATTCTTGTGAAGTGCTTACAGATTACGTATACTTTTGATATTAACAATTTTGATTTTAAAAACAACAACAACAACAACGTATTTTCACTATCTATCAGTGTTGACTTAAAATGTTTTATTTGGATTATGGTAACAAAAAATTTGCTTTGAAACAAGTACCTGTACGGTCCAATGCTTGTGTATGTATTATAGTTTTAATTAGCCACCATTTTAATTAAAGTTGAGCAACTTTGTGAAGTGAGATATTTTATTTTTGATATGTTTTAAATCCTCTAGCAAACATTATTTGTTATAATGGGATGGTACAGATGTAGTGTGTTACCTCATCTATACTTTCATCCAGGGATCCTGCACAATGAAATTGAATGCCACTGTGGAGCTGATTCCAGTGTCCATGCGTGCCTTCAACTCTCTCCATCCTTTCATCCCGGATGAGCAAGCTGTGGGCTACCAGGAGCTTCTAGAAGAGCTGGACAGAGACCTCTGCCAGATAACTGGCTATGACAAGTTCAGTTTCCAATCTAACAGGTAAAGGGTTTTCAAAGGTTGATAATATTGGTCGTATTTTGTGGTTCTTAGATTATAATGTGGTGGTCTGGTTTCTATTGGCAAGTGAGTGAGTGAAGTGAGCTAGGCACTCTCAAGGTTAACTGATTTAGATTTCTCTATGTATGTATGTATGTATGTATTTATAGTATCATAAGGTCCTTTTGCACTTAGTAGCTAATCATGTGAGTTGGAAGTGGTTTGGAAAAATTGAAAAACAAATTAAAAAACAACAACAACAACAACAACAACAGTGGACAAATGCACTTTTGCAACTTTTTTTGCTGGAATGTTGCTGTGTTGAAGTTATGCTGCATCATTATTAAAGTTGAGGTTTTACCACTTGAATGGAAGTGATGGTATGTAGACTGGAACTATCTGGACCACCAGGAACACTTAATTTCAGGGGGCGGGGCGGAAGCATTTGCCCCACCCTTCTCTTGGCCAAAATCTCCATCCCTTAAGAATTTAAGTTGCGTATTTATGAAAGGTAATGATGAATATTTTTAGAAAAAACTTCTAAATGACTGGTAGTATTTGTTTGCAGCTCAGCACAAGCAACATTTATATATATGCACACTTATTCATGGGATATACCAACACAAGATTGAAATTGTATTCTGTTCCTAAGTGCGAATGTCTCTCCTCTTCTTTCTTTGTAACTCTTTGCCATTTATTCAGGCTTTCTTGCATTTGCGCTATTAATGTAACGTTTTAAAGTAGCCTCTGGGGGTGTACACGCATTGACCTCTTTGAATTTTGGCCATACATGTACACACACACACACACACATATATATACCAAAATTAAGACTTGTTTGTGAGGGGCTCACCCAATAACTAACAATGATATAAAAATAACTACTAAAGTGGCTAGGGTATAAGATTTCGTAGAAAAAAAGTGTGAGTGAAATTTTTTTACTCGAAGTGTTGGTACAGAATTTCATGCCTTATAAGGTGTATTGTATGACAAACTTGTAATGTTGATATGCATCCTGAAAGAACCCCTCTAGTATACATAACAGTTATGGAACACCTTTAAAATGTTTAGTTTCAAGTTGTTTTGTTAGGATAAGTAACAAACTTTTCCATTGAATTTTAGACTACTTAGCATATATAAATATTAAATAGTTCAAACTGCTTCAACATTTTTTTGTGTGTGTGCATGCATGTCTGTAACATGATGGTGTAACATGATGGTGTAAATTCACTCCCCTTTTGTGCTACTTGAACACTAGGTAAAAATATCCAGCAATAATTTCAGCCAATAATGCTTAATTCCAGGCATGTATAAGTGTATGTATGTATGTATGTATGTATGCTTGTATGATTCTTCCTTTGATGTGACTTTGGTTTTATTTATGTCCTTTGACGAAGTATGTGTGTGTATGTTAGACATTAATATGCTACATTAATATTTGAATTTTTGTGACAGTCAGATGTGTTTAGCTGGTAGCATGGTGAAGAAACCAGCTATGTGTGTGCTTCTGCACAGTTGGCTAACCTAACTGTATTTTAATACTATCATGATGTGTCCACAGCAGGCTGAAGTTGAAGTGAGCTCTCCTGTAGTAGCATTTAGCCATTGAAAGTGCACTCGCCATTTAACTGCACTGAAGAGAAGTGGCATAGTTTTTCGGGTGCTGCAATGGTTTGCTGTACATTGTTAGGAGATTGAGAAAGTGAGCAAAAGTTCAAGTGCTTGAGGTCTGCCCCATGGCTAGCCTGCTTTACAAGATCCTGAAGTCATTTCTGAATGTTGGGAGTACACATTTCATGTTTAATTTTCAATATGAACTGCTTCATACGTGTAAGAAGAGGTTCTCTAACCTGTGTGCGTACTCAGTTGAGTTACACCTAAAAGTGTCTCGCTCACTTGCCTACAAGACTTGACAACATGTTGGGTACAGGATCGTCATTTCTTTAAACTCTTATGTTCAGTGTGTCAAATACTGAGATGTTAGTTTGGTGCATTATATGGCATGCCAGGCTCTTTACACTTTCCAAATGATCATTCTACATATCGCTTTATTTGTAATGTAGTAATTCTTAGATTAAAAAATTATAACGGCAGCTGTGGTCTTCTATTTTTGTCCTTTTTTAAGGCTACTTAAAATGCTATAGATTTGAGCTGTGTACCACAACAAATTTTAATGCTTATATTTCTACAGCTTAAACCATAGCAGCTAAAAGATGCACAGTTAGGACTAGAGTGCGTTATTTGCATCCATCGGATCTTCATTAATATCCTTGGTTTTGATAATTTAATTTATTTTTATTAATCACTTTTGTACACTCCCTGGAATATTTGAAGTGTTATCAGACATTCTGTTGAAAAGCTGTATAAATAATATATATAATAATATTTTAAACTTGATTTTTGTTGTACCACTTTGATGGTCAGAAAGCTACTGGTGAAAGGCTTGCTAGATAAATTACATTTGCTGAAAAGATGGTCTTTGAGTTCAGTGAAATTGTTTTAGTTATTCACATTCACACCAAAACTCATGTTTGCAAGTGCACTTTATTTTTATTTACATTATATGTAATTACCAATTATCTTTTCATGAACAAGTTTAGATATCGTATGTAGATGCTGGTTGTTAAGTGCCTGTTTTCTTCTCAGTTTTTAGCACTTTTTTTTTATTAAGTGCTCTATGCATTATTACTTCTACTACTGATTGACACTCAGTCCCAGTTTTTAGGTTGCCACTTACTGTTAAGTGTCCATTATTTATTAAGCACCCATTTCCTTACCGTTTAGAGTTATAAACAGGGTCGCTTACCAACCCGAGTCTACGGTAATTAATGCTCAAGAAGTTGTAGTTCAATTAATATCACCATGGGTTGCTGCTGCCTTCGTTTGTGTTTTTGTTATTAGTGCTGCCTTTGTTTGTGTTTTTGTTATTAGTGGTGCTCAAGGTGAGTTTGCTGGCTTGTGTACCATCATGGCATACCACCGTGACCGAGGGGAGCAACATCGCAACATCTGCCTCATACCGGAGTCTGCTCACGGCACCAATGCTGCCAGTGCTCAGATGGCGGGGTTGAAGGTTGTCACACTCCCCACTGACAAAAACGGAGCTGTACCTTTGGAGGTGTTTCAAGAGAAAGTGAGGATAGGTGATATGAATTATTCTTAAAGTGAAAAAAAAAGTGGTAGTATTGATTATTTTTTAATGAAAAAAAACAACAAAAAAAATAACAGTGATGTACTGTAAGTGGTCACGATATCAAATAACTCCTTTTTCTTTTTCTTTTTTCTTTTAATCCACCACAAATTCCATAAGTGTGGCTTTTATTTATATTACGTACTTTGTGATCTGGTTGTACTGATGTGGGTTGTATGTAGGTGAATCTTTACCTCAAGTTTGTGTTCATTTGTGTGTTGTCAGATTGAAGCGAACAGGAAAGATCTTGCAGCTGTGATGATCACTTACCCGTCCACTAGTGGAGTTTTCGAAGAACACATCAGAGAAGTGTGTGACCAAGTGCACCATCATGGAGGACAGGTGTGGTACATAGATACTTATAGAAAATAGGTAAAGGGTAAAGTGGCTTTTTAAATTTTTAAAATTTTTTTTATTAACCATAATGTTGGGGTAAAGGGGAAAGGGGGGAGGGGGGGGTTGTCTGTATTTGGTTAGGTAAAGGGTCAATGTGTAACATACACATTTACATCATATTTAAGGGTGCCCTGCCACCGGGACCTGTGGTCGTTTAATCATTCAGTATAATACCGCAGAACCACCCGTAACCCAACCCCCGCATGCAATCTATTCACGCGAGGCCAGCTCTGAATTTCTACGCGGATCAATTAACTTTGGCGCCAAAAAAATCTACCAGGAGGACAAACGGGTCCCGAGCTATACCTGTATAACTGTAGTGTACTAGTCTAAAACAGTCACCTCAAATAACATCCTTCTATTATACTTTCAGGGTACGGAATGAGGTTGTACTTGTGAAGCCATTGGAGCAGCTTAAAACTCTGTCTCAACTGTGACCAACTCCATCCTGACTGGTACCAGCTCCTACTATTCCACCAACCTTGTATTCAGACTTGGCTGCGTATAGACTCCGTCATCATCACTTCAGTTCTTTCTGTCGAGATTGCTACCGCTATATTCTTCAGCCCTATCACCTACAAGTCTGAAATTTGTGCTGAACTACCCCGCTCTCACTAATGAGCAACCAACTCCAAGCAACGTTGGGAATACGCCATCACTTCTGCTCCAGGGACTAACCTTTTCCAAAGTTACAACGGCCATCTCATGGCTTATTGTATTTCTTATTTTTGTTTACAAATGGGCTCTTTTTAGAGTTGCCACAAGTCAATTGATTATGCTCTTACCAATAAATTGCGCGTTCGCGGAGCTCAACGTTATGGGGGGCGGGGTAAAATAGCGATTCAGTAGTCAACTTGAAAATATAAATCGATATTTCGTGGAATTGTATCATTGAATTGAATCCAAATTTTGCGCACAAGCAGCATACCCCCCTTAGAATAAAGTTACAGAGAGATTTTTTTAGAATAACGCAGGAGTAAAACGGCACGAAAATTTTACTATTTACAAAAAAAGAATATAGATATTAGAAATATGGCTCTGTAATGTTGCGAAGAAGCCCGCTAGCTACCTCTGGAAAAAAAATGAGCACTCTAGTTCCTTCGGCCGCTTCGAAATAACACCAAATAGTAGCAGGTGTGCAGAGCTGTATCGCCGTCCCAGACTGATCTTCACTCTTCAAATTTGGCTTGCTGGAGTCCTTTATTGGTGCTCATTCCATCTGTAACAACAAAGTAAGCCCACAGTACACAAAAAAAGAAATATAGAAACATAGCAAAAACAGTCAATTTGCGGTTACGCACCTCGGTTTCCGGTGGCAGGGCACCCTTAAGTGGTTCACAATTATTAAGTTGGTGCCTGATGTGACAGCTTGCTATAGACCAACAGGCAGCTGTCATATTAGGTTGGTGCTGGCTCTTTTAAGAATTGCGGAGTGTTCTGAATATAAGTTCAAATTGGTAGGATTGATTGGTGGAGTGTAGAAAATTAGTTTGTGATCATTCGGAGGTATTTATGGAATTATTGTTCATTGTATAAAGTTACGGCTTACAGTTTAAAGGTTGTTCATTAATTTCAAATAAATACAGTTACATGTTTATTAACCATCAGCGCGCATATGTGAGAGGGTTATAGTAGTCGTCCTGTTTGTCTGTCTGTCACGCTCTGATTTTGGAGATTACTGACAATTAACAGGTGATTTAGGTATGAACTTACTCAGGATGAAGATTTAAGATCTTTTATTGTGCTACTTTTTAAAATTTCGGGCTAATTGTTGAGAAAAAATGCGAAGCTTTCAGCTCTGTGTAGGTACCAGCTTTTATGGGCAATGCCCCCTAGCGTCATAATCACGTGAGCAAACTTTATGCTCAGGGAAGTTAAAGAAGTGAAGTTTCGCGTTGAAAATGTATACGGGTGAGTGTTTCTGGCTAGTTTAGCTTCTTCTCTCTTATGAAGACAGCCTTTCCATGTATCATTTTCATTAGTCGAGCTATTTTGATGCCTCATTAAAATAGCTAACAGATTGCTTGTTCTTTTGGTCTGAGATTATATTGTAATAGCTAGATAGTGTTTAATAGCGCTGAGGGTTCGCACCTTTGGTGCTTCATACCTAATTTTCCAAGATTCATTGTATAGACAGAATTGGTATTGTTCCCCACATGTTGTGTTTGGTGTGCTTATGTTTATACTGGTGGCATCCTTGAGCACAAATAGTGAGCAAGCTACTTTATCCTAGCTTTAAAGTGATAGCTACAGCCTACCTACATGGGGCTGAAAGCTTCGCATTTTTTCTCAACGATTAGCTTGAAATTTTAAAAAGTAGCACAATAAAAGATCTTAAATCTTCATCCTGAGTAAGTTCATACCTAAATCACCTGTTAATTGTCAGTAATCTCCAAAATCAGAGCGTGACAGACAGACAAACAGGACAACTACTATAACCCTCTCGCGCATGTGCGCTGATGGTTAATAAACATGTAACTGTAATTAATGAACAACCTTTAAACTGTAAGCCGTAACTTTATACAATGAACAATAATTCCAAAATACCTCCGAATGATCACAAACTAATTTTCTACATTGGCATAATTTATACTAAGTTGTTGAAATTGAAATGTTTATACTTGACCTACTCATTCAATAATAACAAGAGACAATAGTGCTGTGGGGTCCGCTATGCTGCTACAAAAGTTCACAGACTATTAGGTCTGCTCAAAGATTACATGTAACTTGCTTTTCAAGGCCAGCAACTCATATCAACTCAAATAGTCGACAGGTTTATTACTTTCTAGACGCTTTACCAATTTACGTAATTAGTGGCACGGGCAAAAAATGGGGTCACACATACCATATAATAAATAAGCAAAAAATAAATAAATAAATAAATAAACACCATGGAATCTTGTTGTATAACCCCTGTAAGTGTCTTGCTAGCTTCGCTCGCTTGCCAATTAATAAAATAATAGCATACATCGTATAAGTATAGATATTTTATGTCAATGTCACAATGTTGCATATTTTCATCTACCAAGTTACGTCTTGTTTTAGTATAATCAATTTACATTAAATTTTTAACCTGTGATATCCTTGATAGTTTAAGATAGTCTTATTTTATGCTGTACTAAAAAAAAAGCTTACTAGAGACCAGTGTTGGGGTCAAATACATGAATATTTGTATTTAAATACATTTTTGGAGTATTTGTATTTGTATTTTAAGATTTAAAAAGTGAAGTATTTGTATTTCAAATACTTCTAAAAAAATCACAAGGTAGGAATGCGAGCTTTTGTATTAGTAGAAAGTAGAAAATAAAATATCTGGAACATATTTCTATTGGACAGATTCATTCTGTTGTTTAGTTTTGGAAAGTACAGAATCAAGTGTTGCTTGGTCCATACTAGCATAATTTTGTAATAACTTATAACTTATTAGCTCCACCTCCTAATTGTGAAATGCTGCTGTTAAATTAACTGAATGTATATGAATAAAGGGCAGTAGTTGTGTCTAAGTTTCTTCAATGCAAATCAAACCAGCGCCCTCAAGTAAGAGAAAACCCACTGAGTCTTCTGAATCACAATCACGCCTACAACCACCACATACTTGCAACACTAGTTCAAGTGTATTTATGTAGTCCTGTATCTTTAGCGCCAGTTCAAAGATTATATAGCATAGCGGGAAAGATGTTTTTTAACCCAACAGATAATGTTCAAAAGGCTAAACCGTTGAAGAATTATTGTTTGTCAGGTGTAATCTATTGTTCCACGTAACACTTTAACTACTGTAATTGTAATTGTAATGCATTTCAAAGTTTTTAATTGAAATACTATTCAAAGTATTTGACCCCAACCCTGCTAGAGACACTCAAAAGCAAAACAAAACAAAAAAAGAACAATGCCAATATTGATGATCCTTATTCCATTTGACAAATGTAAAAATTATGTTAAAAATATAGTGCGGATTTTATTAATTTTTATTTTTCATACCTCGTCACCGATGTTGTGTGCCCAGTGTGATTTAATGTAGTGTGAGTATGGCCTCCACTTGGAAAGTGGGCTAGATGAGATTCGTTCAAGTGTGCAATGGCCACCTCTATATGGTCATCCTGGAATCTCTATCTTTCCTGTCAGTGGCCTTGGAGTGGTCGATCCTTGTATAAACTACAACTTTGTGCTCCCCAAGTGCAAGCTCTGGCATGCTTTTTTTTTTTACTGGTGCTCCAATAAATTATCCTTGGCAGGACTTTGTGTGGTGTGGGTGCCATGGATTCAGATAGGCCAGGAGTGGTATGCACTGGGGTAGATATTGAGGGTCCCCTCATGTCCTGGCTGTATTCTGCAGCACTTGTGAAGTTATGGAGGTTACAGTTCTGGTTTGTGTGGTGGTAGACTGGCTACCCCATGCACAGCTGCTGCCTCTGTGCTCAGTCACCATGCCTTGCTCTTATCTGCTCACTGGATGCCCTTAATGACAGTCTTCTTCACCCAGAAAGACCAAAGAATGGGCCTGTCTTCATTTCAGGGCTTCTTATTTTCCCTCCTTTTTCCAGTTTCCCTCCATTTTGCCTCCTCTTTCCCACCCACTTCCCTCCAGTTTCCCTCCATTTTCCCTCCAATATGATTCCAGCTATTTTGTACTCATGAAGATCAAAAGGCTGGTGCTAATGTATTGTTTTGTTTGCTTTATTGAATTTACAGATTGGAATTCTAATAGCAGCTGCATATATTGTCAGGAATTATTGTTCCCTCCATTTCCTAGCTTATCTCTTGCATTCTTGAGTTTATTTTTCCTCCAATTTTGCCATTTGTAATGTAGTTATGATAAAGATCAAAAGCACAGTAGTGTCATCTTATTAGATTTGTGCCCAAGAATTCATCAGGTCAGCCTCAAATAGTCTCCAGCCAGTTGCACAGTGCCACATTGAGCTCAGATACAATTACAGTTTAATTGAATGCTGGAGGGGTCAAAAGGATTTCTTGCTGCAGGGGTGTTGTTGCTATGGTTCTGTGGATACATCACCTGAGGGTAAATGCAGCTCCCAGCATCCAATATTTTCAACTTGATGAACTTAGCCTGTCTACTTGTTTCTAATGCTGGCGGTGTGAAATAGTTTACGTAAATTGTCCGGTATAGACCAAGCTTGGAAGTTGTGTGGTTGTCGTAGCTCAGAGGCTGGAGCTATGGTGGCTAGAGATCCAGGGGTCCTGGGTTCAATTACCAATGATATTTGAGATATTTTACCTTTATGTTTCATTTGTGAAAGTTATATTTAAGAATTACATCTTTCAATTCGCTCACACACACACACACACACACACACACACACACAAGAAAGCTTGTGGGAGATGGGGTGATTGACGGTAAGGGGTTGTGTACTCATACGTGAATGAGGATGTCTTTTCTGTGAATAATATTTTTGAGTTAACTAATATTCCACTATTGACTGAACTACTAGAGTGTAATTAGCAGAATATTTACATCCAACCTTCCTCACTTTGCATCCTGAATGACACAGACTATGTAAGTGCCTACGAGAAGTTATAGTGTTATCAATTCAGTGTGCAACATATGTTTATATATCCTAATCATGGAGGCAGGTATAAATTTTCTAGTAAAAAAAAATAAAAAAAAAAATATTGGCCATCACATCTTATTTTTGTATAACATCACCAGAGTAGAGATATAATATTTATACATTTGCAGTGCAATTATTTTCAGCACACTTAACAGGTTTATATCGAGCACAATAATTAGGTCATGTGATCTAATTCAATTCTCTTATTACGTGTCGGGTATTTCTGAGTTTCTTAATTCCGCTCGTTAAGCTGCGTTTGTCTCAAGGTTAGCGCCAGCACTTGTGTTTATACACTACTCTCCTTGTAAGTTCAGGTCCAGATAAAAACAAGGAGTGGTCAGTATTTATTGTGTTCAATTAGCACTGGCCTTTCAAATTCAAACTTTTCAAGCCATTTGAGTTTATTTTCCAGTGCCTACTGGGTGAAGCTGGCTTATAAACACACATGCTGGTTGACCCAAGAGCCTCTTAGGCAGTTTACATACTCCAATTGCTAGTGTTCTTTGTCCAGGCCTCTGTGGACACTGGCTGGGCCCCTGGGCTCTTATGGGGTGGTGGTCTTGGGCAGTTTGAAGTAGGGGGAGGTGGCTCCCAGGTGCAGTCTGGTGTGCGTGTGTATGTGTGTGCTTCCACTTAGTGAGAGGTGGAAGGGGAGAGAGAGAGTGAGAATGTCAGACCAATGTTATCATAGCTTTAGCTTACACATACAGCCTCCCTATGGTGGTGGTTGAGAGATAGCTAGCTGGGTGAAAGTAGTGGATTGAACCAGTCTGTGGACTATGCCCTGGTTTTGTCTGATCTCACTCGACCTTTACTCAGAGGGGGAGAGGGGTCATACATTATGTCAAGAAGAAGGTCTTTTTGTAGACTTGAAAATACCTTTATAGAAGGGAGTAGGGTGAGAGAAAATGGAGCATCCCCTTGATTATTATATTTTATTATAATGAATAGTTTAATGACAGAAACTATTCATTATAATAAAATATAATAATCAAGGGGACCTTAGTAACGTAGTGTAGGGAAAACTCCGTTCATTTTGTGTATATTCTATCTCTAAAGGAGGAGGGGCCTTTCCTTGCAACACATATAGGATTTATTTTATCTAATCTGTTGGTTTGACTTCTAGCCTTACTTGCACACCTGTGACCATACCCTATCTTTAGTGTATCTGATAGGGCTACCAGGTTAGGTTTTCAATTTCCAGTCACCTTCTCCCCTACCAGCTGATCTGACAGCCGCAAGAGGGGAGGGGATCACTTTAAATGGAGGGGTTTTCCCCCCTGATATAATTTCCGTGTGACTCTGTGAGAGAAAAAAGGAAGCTAAAAGGAACAGAGAAGCAGGACAGGACAGGTGTGAAACAATTCAGAGTGAGAGGTGGTTAATCATTAGATGGACTACTGTCTTAATTAGTGCCACTTTGTAGCTGGTTTGCTGGAATTCCACAGCTTGAGGGAGGAGTAGGGGGGAGGGGTTTGATGTGAGCAGGTTACATGCACATCCCAAGCAGACACTTGATGCTGTTGTGTATGAACAGTATATAGCCTATAGCCGGCCCAGTTTCTGCAGTATACATACATGTAGTAGTCATGAAATCCACCCTAACTGTCAAGGTGACTGGGCTAGGCTAGTCTACGCACCGTTTGTGCTGAAGCTCACCACTAATAGTATACTAAACTTTGCTCTTCTCCGGTTCTTGTAATTTCCTCTTCCATTCGTTTCTTATTAGTTCTTCATGTTTCCTAACTCTCTTGCCAGAAATTGAAGTAATATATGCTTATACCATAGTTGCTCTAGTAACAGCCATGGATTAAAAATGTTATTCCCCTGTGTTATTCCTCCTATCGCCTGCAGAAAAAATTACTTTTGTACCAGAATTAAGTGAGGTGCACAAATAATTTTAGTATAAAGTTATGTATCATATTTTAGTACGTGTTTTTTTAATTTTTTTAATTTAATTTTTTTTATTTAATTTTTTTTTTACTTGTATGAAGCTTTCTTAGCAAACGGTTACTCCATCCCTGTATTAAGAAGTGACACGGAGAATTATTTATTGGAGTATGAAGTCTTGACTTGTGTATCTCACTCAATCATCACTGTTTTTTTATTAAAAGGCTGTGAAAAGGAACGAAATACACTGTCTTGTTGTCTGTGTTTGGAATGACCCTCGCTGCATTAACTGGACATATTTTTCCACTTGAAACAACAATATCCTCTCTTTGTGTTTGGTCTTTTACTCTGTTCGAAAAGGTAACTATGGTATAAAATAATTGAAACCATGACAACTCTCGAAATTATCGCTAGATAACCTCCCTCAGGATTGGGATGGTTATCAGCAATATATAATATTTTCTTTGTAAAGTCTGCATGGTAATATTGGCCACACCCACCTGTTTTTGGATTGATACTAATTGTTATTTACTTACCTTCGTACGAATAATATTTGTTCAAATGTTTCGGTTCAGTAGAGCCTTCCTCAGAGACTTGGAAAGTGAGAAAAAAAGGGGAAAAAAAAAGATGCAATGATTTGGCAACTGTATATGTTTTGCTCAGGGCATTTGAGAAATTGTCGTAGAAAAATCAGGAAAAACAACAACAACAACAACAAGTAAATAGCTTTTTATTTATTAAAATAAATAACAGATAGTATCTGATTCATGTTGTATGTGACAGATGCTCAGTGTGCAGTAGAAGCTAAACAGTTTCATTTATGAATATATAAACCGTGGAATTGATATATATGTGTAATCATAACACACAAAGAAACAAGATAACAAGACTAAAGATGCTGAAAATTTTTAGCTTATCAATGACGATTTATTTCAATTCTTTATCTATTGGTTGGTCTTAAAAAAATTCTGTCAAAAGTATCAACTCTTCAGCCCTTGTGGTGTTTTGAAAATACATTAAGTTTTGGGAGGTCTGGAAGGAGTGGAGAGATTTAGTGGTCACAAGATTTTCATTTCTTCTAGATGTGACTTTGGTTGGACCACCTGTACTACAAAGTACAGACGTTACAGATTCATCTTTTAGCGCCATTAATCGCACAGTACTGTTGATAGAAGCTGACCACTCTTATCGGTGAAAACAGGAGGAAATAGATTTTGTTTTCATTGTGTCCGGTAATTTTGGTAAATAGTATCTGACCTGCTGAACCCTTAATAACAATGTCCCCTTTTATGTGTGCTAAAACAGTTATTTTAGGTTAAATTTTGTGGCTGTTGCCTCCGGCTTTGGATTCTGAAATATCTGTGCTATTGTAAACAAGCATCCTGGCTTTAGTCTGCAGATGGGGTATCGAGTTCAGACTTGGGATCGTAAATGTAATTAATCCAGTCCTGCACCGTTCTTACATAAGTGCTATTGTTGGTGGCAAACATAACAACTGCTGGCTACTTATACCAACTTGTTGGTAAGAAGTAAAGATGTTGATTTGTTGCCTACTTTGAAATGTTTATTTTGGGCATTCTGAAAAATGCCGGTCATCTGTGTGGCCCTAATACACTATTTACTTTACTAATGGTCCTTGGTTTCACTCACCATGGCCTGCTCTACTCCAGGGTGTGAGTTCTGCATCGTAAATATTTTATGAATTATTTGGAATATCTATTTTGCAAGAAGTTTTTTTTATTATTTATTATTTTTTTATTTTATTTATTTATTATTATTATAAAGACTTGTTATTACTTTTAAGGTTTTGGTACTAAGAGTGTCTACTTAACAAGTGTTAGCCTTGGGTATCTTTTTATTGATGTTAATAATTAATATTAGTGTATTCAGGATTTTATTAATTAATATGTTTATTATAATTTTCACATAATATACACAAACTACTATGCAATCGAAGAGGAGATGGGAGGGGAAATACATTTTGATTCTTATATTTATTATTATTTTTGTGCGACCACAGGTCTGCAAATCAAAGTTCGGGAGAATGAGCTGAAAGATAATGAATTTTTTTTAGTGAAGTAAAATTAATATTATGAAGGAACAACTGTGTATATTACAAAGTTATAGTAGTATTAGAGGAGGGCTTTATTATGTGTTTAAAGATGTCTATTGAAAATGTTAAATGGATGATGCAGACTTCACTCTGTTACTGATGTTGAACTAGAAAACGTTTTGGACTTTGTGGAAATAATATTATTTGGTGTTTTCAGTGGATGACACAATAGTTAATTTGTATAACTTAAAGATTTAAATGATAAGTGGGCACAAAGAGAAAGTCTCAAAATATAGCAAAACATGGCCAATAGAAAGTTATGGAAGTCATTGGTTTCACTAACTTGGTCAATTTATATGTATACACACATATGTATACATACACATTATATATGTGTATACATACACATAATATGTGTATACATACACATATTATATATGTGTATATTACACATACACGTATGTATCAGTTTGTTAGCCTTTAGTGCACAATGCTTTATTAACTCTTGTACAGTCAACCCATTACTTTCTTGTACTTAACAAATTTAAAATCCATTTAGAATCATATCTGATTTCCATAGTTATGTGTCACATCTAATATTTTCAACTGTTTTATGTTAGCAGTGTGAACAATACTTCAATAACAGACAAGTCACTGGATTATAGTAACTTGCAATGATAGACAAGGATGTTAAGTGATAGAAAGCTAAATATCCCCCCCCCCCCACATTTTACTCTGCACTGGAGGGGGAGGGGTAATGGGAGGAGTTATATGGGAGTGGAGACATACCAGTAAATGTATGGCTTTTGTCTCATATAGACATGCAGTCTTGTGGTGGGTGGTTGTGAGGGTTAGCTCCCTGTGGGTTGGGCCTAGCTGACCTGACTGGATCTTGAGGCAATTACCACGGTTCCAGGAAGAAGGTAGGGTTGGCATGGCTTGTAGGATTTCATCTTAATGCCAATCTTAATGCCATTGTGCCAGCCAAGTGTTATCAATCTTAATTCCATGTGGCACCTTGGACAGTTACCCTGCACCCTGGGTCTCATGGTGGTGGTGGTGCACGGTAGTGAAAGAGAGAAAGGGTTGGGAGGATGGGAGGAAGAAGAGAGAGAGCGCCTTATGATGAGTACTGGTTTTTAGGTTGCATGAGATTCGTTATCAGCCAACTTGAGGTGAAACTATTGAAAAAACAACAACAACATAAAAACTAAAAAAACTTTTTTTTATTACTTCTTTAGTGTTAAGTAAAAACTTGTACTACTCTGATCTATCTTAGTGAGATATAGGCCAACTACTATAAGAACTGGAGATTGTTGGAATTAACAAGCTAAAGTGTTACCATAGCCAAGTTCTCTAGTTGCAGCAAACACTAACACTTTAATAACCCAGCTCAAGCATCACATCACTTGAAATTTTTAGTGCAGAGCCCCCCTCCCCCTTTTCGTGTGTGTGTGTGTGTGTGTGTGTACAACTTATTTAGCTCTAATTTGATCAGTGATAAAATTTTCTGTGCATGTTCAGATGAGTTGCCTTGTAATAAAGTGTGTGCGTGGATTGCAACAGTTCTTATGGGTCGAAGTTTTGTCATGAAAATGGGTAAGGTGTTAAACTCTGTATTGTGTGTGTGTTTGTGTGTTTGTGTGTGCAGGTGTATGTAGATGGGGCTAACATGAATGCCCAGGTGGGATTGTGTCGTCCTGGTGATTATGGTGGGGACGTTTCTCACCTCAACCTTCACAAGACCTTTTGCATTCCCCATGGGGGAGGCGGCCCTGGAATGGGACCAATTGGAGTGTAAGCTTGCTATAAACCGCACACTTACTGTAGAATGTTACAACTCCAAATACTCACAATTTTTCTTTTTTTATTCAGTTGAAGCTCAAACCCTAGAAATTAGTGTTGTATAGCACATCTCCCAATCCCGAGCAATCATTTTTGTTGTTGTTGTTGTTGTTGTTGTTGTTAATTTTTCAGTATTACTTTTATCATTGGCCATAACATAAGTTACAGAATGATATGTGTATTGCATCTTCACGTGTCCTATGAACTTAATGTTATTAATAAATTTTTTAAGAAATGAACTTAAGCAAATAAATGGCATTAATTAAAAATATAACATTATTTATGCCATGTAGGTGGAACATACATATATGTATACATACATACATACATACATACATATACTTATATACATACTTATGCACACACATACATGCACATAAGAATCATTATATATATATATAATATACACGTGGTATATATGTACGTATTCTTCCTCACAGGAAGGCTCATCTGGCCTCTTACCTACCTCGCCACCCAGTGACCTTTGTCCCAGGAGTTCAGCATGATAAGAGTTTTGGTTCGGTGTCTGCAGCAGCTTGGGGCTCAGCCTCCATTCTCCCCATCTCATGGGCCTACATCAAACTCATGGGACCTGATGGACTCAAGAGAGCTTCTGAGGTGAGGAGTGTGTTATTAGGTGGATTTACTGGAGCATGGAATTCTTCTCTTCTCTAAGGAATACATAGTGCACATTAAGTGGTTTGTGTTACACAAATTCAGCGCTATAAATGATGATTGAAGCTATAAGTAATCTACTGTTTAACTGTTTTTCAACTATTTTATAATGATTTGTGTGGGTGTATTGATCCACAAAGTTTGTCGATGTAGTTGTGAAAAACATTTTTTGTTTAAAAATGTTCTGGGGGTGGGATGTGAATGTCCTTTCTCTCTCGGTATGAAGCCTTTGGAGGGTAATCTTCTGTAAGTTTATGCAATGGAGAATGAGCTGTGAGGGAGAAAAAAAGGCTATACTGATAATGAAGCTTGAATGAAAAAGTGTGATTCTGGAATGGGACAACAGGGAAAATACTGATGTAAGAATATGTTGGTGGAAAAAATTAGTAGGTGTGTCCAATTCGAAATAATACCTGTTACTTTCTCAGTGTTTTAGTAGAAATATCCTTTTTCAAGACGTCTGGAATTATTCAAATTGCTACAAATTAATAAATTTGTGTATATTATGGAATCTTTCTTACCTTGAGGGTGCACAGTGCAGAGTGCAGACCTAAGGTCCTTATTGTAGTATTGAAACATAGACCTTGGTCTGGTTATTTAAAATTGTCCAGGGACTCTTGCTTCACTATCAGTGAGAGTTCCAGTCTGTACGTACAGTAGACTGTCTCAGTCACTGTAGTGACACCAAGCAATCGTTAGAGTTTTCCCCTCCTCTCTCTCTTTTCCTATTTCGGAACCATACCAATTGATACCCTTTTTGTTATCACTCTGTGAAAAGCATCCATTAGTATTTTAAGTTGTGTGTACTTAGTGAAAATTCCACTCCTGTTCTTATTTTGCCAATAGGTATTTTCGGTGAAGTATGTACATAAGGTAGTGCAATATCCATTACTCTCATGGTGATAAAGTTATCTTGGCTTCATTTTGGTGCAAGTCTTACGTAAACTGGTTTTCCGTCCAAGTGTGCAGGTAGGGAGAGGCTGAAAGACTTGTAGTGTTATGTCGGTGGTGCTGAATTACTTCCTTGAAAGAGATCACATGCCATGAACGAAAGTGTGCACTTAGAGCTATTGAAAAAGAATGTCATGGTTTTCCTGTGAAGGTAGTGTGAGTCTAATGGATGGGTTGTTGATGTTACTGTTCATCTCCTCTAAAAGAGGTTCAGGATTTATTGTGGGCAATAAAATATTTGCGGGAGTAATCCATGTAGCATGTAGGATTTTTTTTTACTCTTTGTGTATTTCCAACTTTGTAATTGTTATGTATGCACATATGTTTTTCCTGACTCATTCACCCAATCTGTCTTGCAATGAATTCTCATATATTACCCATTACATCTTAAGAGCTTATGGAGCTTTAAAGTCCTATTTAGAATCTTAATTTGGAAGTAGTGAAAATATAGAGGCTGTATTTGATCCTCAAGTTGACTTAATTATACATGAAATTGACCCCATTCTAAGTGACTCCCTGATATTTTAATTGGACCCTTTACCTAAATGCTTGGAGCAGTGGACTAATAAGGTTAAAGACGAAGCTCACCATATTTCATGTCTGGTATATGTTTATTTGCCATGTGAAGTGCAGAATTGGTTGGCTGTTAGAGATACCCATAGCTTACATGTGTAGCTTATACAACAGGCTTTAACTGTTGACCTTTTTTTTTCTTTGTACTAACTAAAAACAACTACTAAAATTTGCCTAATACTCTTTGGTAAATATTTTCGCACGGACTCCTCTAGGCTACCATTGTGTTGTGTGTAGGTTCTCATTCCCAACACCAAATTGGTAGTAAACAGTCAGCAAAAAGTAAATGTGTATTTCAATTAGCGAGACTTGTCTCTCTGTCAACCCAAGAGAGAGTGCTCTAGGACGTTGCTAGTTGCTTGTTTGTGTAATGGCAGAGGTTCGTTGTGAGGTTTGTTTCAGGGAGAAGTGTTCTCAGATGAGCCATTGCTGATAGGCTTGGTCAAAAAGATAACTGAAAGCAATGGCGGGACTATCTAGTGCTTTCAGAAACATGGAACTCGTCAGGTATCTGCTCTTAAGTCTTGGGTGGATATCAATCAGTGCTAATTGCTTGAGGTTGTCAGGCTCGTTAGTGCGTGGGTGGTCAGGGGGAAAAATATTTTTGAGGTGTGCTGTTTGAAAAAAAAATTGTGCCCAGCTCACTTTCAATAACATTATTTTCTCTTTTTAGCCATGTTTTGGTTATCTAGGAGTTGTTTTGTTGCTGTGGTGAGTCTTGGAGACAGTGGAGTCTTTCTTTTCAGTTTTTACACCCCCACACTATGTTACCCACCTCTGGGTAACTCTCTCTCTCTCCCCCCCCCCCCCCCCCCCTCCCCCTTGATGATGGTGACGGTGGTGTGAGTGAGTGAGAACTTCATGTGGTCACTCAGTATTACTACGGAGGAAGTTGGAAGGAGAGAGAGAGAGAGAATATGTAAGTCTTTTTTGAGGACTGCGAAGCAAAGCTGTGTACTAATGAGTTTGGGATATATCAAAAACACATTAGCTAATTTACAGCTTCTATAGCTATAACTTTTCTTTTAACTTAGCCCCTTATCTTGATTCACTGACTTCAATGGGAACCATTTTCTAATGATAGTTGCAATTTACGTACAGTAAGTGCTATTTATTTATTGGGCTTTTCACACAGTAAAAGTGTTGATACAGATAAGAGAAATTTGATGATGATGATGATGATGATGGTTATGATGATGATGATGATGGTTATGATGATGATGATGGTTATGATGATGATGATGGTTATGATGATGATGATGATGATGATGATGATGATGATGATGATGATGATGATGATGGTTATGATGATGATGGTTATGATGATGATGATGGTTATGATGATGATGATGGTTATGATGATGATGATGATGATGATGGTTATGATGATGATGATGGTTATGATGATGATGATGGTTATGATGATGATGATGATGATGATGGTTATGATGATGATTATGATGATGATGATGATGATGATGGTTATGATGATGATGATGATGATGATGGTTATGATGATGATGATGGTTATGATGATGAGGATACATGTGTTCATACCATATTGCTTGGTGTGGTGAGTGAAATCAAAAGTTGTAGTATCTAGTTGTGGTATTCAGCAGCGCTGGGATAATTAGCTACTCCAGTTAAATATACTACGTGGTGATTACGTGTTGTGTAGGTGGCCATTTTGAATGCTAACTACATGGCAGCTCGTCTGGATCCTCATTACAAGGTCCTCTTCAGAGGCAAGCAAGGTCAGTAGTGTGTATAAACTCTTTGAAACTGTTTAGTTAATGGGTTTTTGTGTTTTTTTTGTTTTTTTTTGTTTCAGTCCTCATGGTATCATTTTGTATATTGTAATAGAGCTAAGTTAGGGGCAAAGTTTCAATTGTAGCACTTGACCATCTCAATAACTTTAAAACCATTTATGTAATTAAAACTTGAACCCGATGTTTAAGTTTTATTTGGCTGTTAAACAGAAAAACTTCTATCATTAGTCTAAGAATTAATTGTAATTGGGCGAGCGAAGCGAGACCCTCACTAATGAGTCTCAATTGAGATTTTGGTATATATATTATATATATGTATGGCAAAGTTCAAAGAGGTTAATGTGTGTCCACCCCTGGAGGCTACTTTAAAATGTAAACATTAGCGTGGGTGCAAGAAAGTCAGGAGAAAAGACTTTGAAACAATGCCAGGACAAAAAAAAAAGTCAAAGAGCTATGAAGACAGAAGAGGAGAGACGTTTGCAGTTAGGTCTTACAAACTTAGCCGAGTTCATTTACACTCTATTAGTGGCGGTGGTAAGTTACCTCGGTTAATGCACTGTTCGTTATAGCTGTACGCCTTGCGTAACAGTTTTTTTTTGTTTTTTTTACATAGTCAGGCTCCTAAGAGAATACAATACAATATTTTATCTACTAGAGCTCTGGTACAATAGAGCTTTTTCAACGGAGCATACTTAGAAATGGCGACTAGCTTAAGAAGAATCCTTTGGCTTATCGATCCTTACCCGTATCTGATCCTTGATCAATTGTCCGATAGTTATGTCGTGAAGATAATACAATGTAAGTGTTGTGCTAGTATATTCAGCGAACAAGTGTGTGTGTGTGTGTGTGTGTGTGTGTGTGTAAAAGTGTTGAAGAATAGCACAAATAAATTAAACAAAAAAATTAACTAACAAAGACATTATTATAAGTGGCTAGCATTCAAATTTGAATATCAGTCGGACCAGATTGCTCGCCATTTGTGCTAAAGCACATCACTAGTAATAATAACTAGTGATGTGCTTGAGCACAAATGGTGAGCGAGCCTAAAACTACACTATTGTTATATGATTGATTTTAACTTATAACACTCAAGCTACTAAAAAAAAGTTGAGATTTTGAATTAAGTGCATACGGTAAAGGGGATTCAATGCCATAGTAACCACTCCCGCAGCTATTTGAATTGAAGGGGAAAAAAGCAGTAAAGAACAAGTCACGTTATTTAAGTGTTTTCTTTGCGATATTCATTAGCTAAGTAGTAGTTGTAACGCACAATACTTTCGCACTTAACTGAACATACCAACACAAGGTTTGCCTTCGTGGGTTAGTCTCTAGAGGACAATGAATTTTCAAATAAATACTGTTACGTAGGGCTAAGTTTTGAGTTTTAACTGCACCCGCAAAAGAATTCAAAGTGGTAAACAATTCAATTTTTTGGTTGATACAGGTAATGATCAATAAACCAGAGGATTCTGTTTAGTGAAGTTTGGGACGGGGTCAGACACCGAGCTAATGCAAAAGTACAAGAGGGTCAAAGTACAAAATGACATACGTATGTCCAAACATATATATAAACAAACAAACATCCCCGATTTTCAATTGTGTTAGCCCTGAGAGTGTCTCGCTCGCTTCGCTCGCTCACCAATAATAATAATAATAATAATAATAATAATAATAATAACAATAATAAAACTACTCTGAAAGAGAGAGACATACAGATACTAGCATTCAAGAAATGTTCTGTCATCAGAGCCACTGTGTTGCATATATTTGCTAGTTGTGATTATTATTAGTAGTAGAAGTAGTAGCAGCAGCAATAGTAATAATAATAATATTGTTATTAATTATCAAGTTCTGGCCCTTCCCCCAGCGACAACTAAGATTTTTTCACATTTTTTCCTCTTCTTTTCCCCAGATCCATTTTTAAGTGAGAAAGTTGATCTAATATTGTTATTATTATTATGTGTAGGATTCAATGCTCATGAATTTATCCTGGATGTGCGGGACTTCAAATCCTCTGTGAAGGTGGAGGCTGTGGACATTGCCAAGCGTCTCCAAGACTACGGCCTCCACGCCCCCACGCTCTCATGGCCCATCCCCAACACTCTCATGTTTGAACCCACTGAGAGTGAGGACAAGGAAATGATGGATAAATACTGCGATGCCCTCATTAGTGAGTTGGACCCTGTAATTTAACTAACCCATACTGATCACATCACATGCATGAATGAGAGATGCTCTAAGTGACCTACAGACTGTGACCTACAGACTGTGCTAATTAATAATATTCCAAACAGAAATTGCTGGAGTGAAATATGCTTGTCTTCTGGTTGGTTTATTGCATTTAAGGGTTCCTTTTAATGCAATGTTTTGTTAAATTGTTTTAGTTTCAAATAAATAGCAAAAGGAATCGAAATATATTTCAAATCTAGTTCTAAAAAATTGAAATGATAAGTTATATATTATATACTTATTAATATAATTATATAATATATATATAAGACTGTCAATTACTATGCTTATGTTTGCTCACCTGTTTTTAACTATTCTTTTAATATTTTAATTGATGCAATTTTATCCTCCCTCTCTCTATAATTACTTATTATTGCTTTAAAGTTACCAGGTGATACATTATACATTCAGCCTATAGTACTGATAGCAATGAGTGTGGCTTGACGTAGCTGGGGTTGATAGGTGATTGATTATATACAATTATAATTATGACATCACGGTGTGAGAGTGACTGGGTCATAGTGTCACATGGTAAACAGTCCTGAACACCTGCCATTTATATGTCCGTACGAATGATATGATACGGACGCACGCACGCACAGGTGTGGAACACAGTGTAGCACTACTTCATTACATCTTATGCGTGTGAATATCTTCCTGTGGTTATATTACTGATATTCATTGCCTGCAGCAATTAGGGAGGAGATCCAGGAAATCAAGGACGGGAAATATGACACGGGCAATAACGTCATCAAGGTGAGGAGAGACCTTTACATATGGGAGACTTTCGGGTGATGTGTATTTTTTTTTTGTATAATTTGTGCAGCTGTTAAATGGGGCGTGTGCTTGTTAATTGATTGCTGGGACTTCCGGCACATTTTCTTCATCCTGTCTGAAGGGGTTGCCTTGGTGATGTGTTTGGTTCAGTTTGTATTATGGGAACGGTATTGTTTGGGTCTGGTGCAGTGTAACTCTAGCCAGGCTGTTGTAATTGGCTGTTGTAATTGGCTGTTGTAATTGGCTGTTGACCCTCTTAGTACTGTATGCTATTGCAGTGTGTATTAACATGTGTAATAGGCTATTAGTTTAATTACAGCTTTTCACATTGGTCACTGCTACATGCAATAATTGGCTAGCGAGCGTAGCGAGCGAGACACTTACAGGGGTAACACAATCGAAAATCGGGGATGTTTGTTTATTTATTTAGATATATGTATGGACGTACGTATGTCATTTTGTACTTTAACCCTCGCGTTTTTGTGTTAGTTATGTGGTCGACCCCGTCCCAAATTGCACTAAACAGAATCCTCTGGTTTATCGATCAGTACCCGTATCACCCTAGAAATTGAATTGTTTACCGTTTTGAATTCTTTTGCGGGTGCAGTTCAAACTTGAAAACTTAAGGGACTTCCATTCCTATTCGAGTTAGTGGCGGTGTAAGTCAATGCGCTCTTTGTCATGGTTATAAGCCGTGCGCAACAGTATTTACTTGAAAATACATTGTCCACTAGACTACTGCGAAGGTAAGTCTGTGTAGGTGCATGTCCAGTTGTGTCAAAGCATTGTGTGTTACAACCACTACTTAGCTAAAGAATATCACAAAAAAAACTTTTAAATAACGTGTATTGTTTTGTTGTTGTTGTTTTTCCCTTCAATTCAAGCAGTTTCAGAGAGTTGTTACTATGGCACTGAAATACCTTTACCCTGTATGCTAATTATTAAAACTGGACCTTATTTTCAGTTAGCTTCAGTGTTAGAAAAGTCAAAATCATTCATATAAAAATCGTATAGTCTTTAGGCTCGCTCGCCATTTGTGCTCAAACACATCACTAGTATAAGGCTAGTTCGCCGTTTTAGCTTGGAGTGATGCCTGACTTGCCCTGTGCTTTTTACACTAATTATAAAACCTATTCCAGTGTCCGATATTCTTAAAAAATTTATGTGTTTTGTCTTAATAAATAACTATATAATCAAAGTATAATAGGCGCAATTGTTCTGTAATGAACTAATGCTCTATTCAGAATTTAGTGTGTAAGTGAACTTTGTTGAAAGTCCTCACAATGATAGGTAGCTATGCCAACCAGCAAAGTCTTCCGTTAAAAAAACGAGTTCTATACACATATATGATGTATCACTCTATGATTATTAATAGCTTAATTATCAAGTTCTGACCCTTCATATAGACTAGATTTAAACTTTCGCACTTAAAGTGGTTTTAAGAGAAGCAAGGGTAAAGTTTGAAAAAACCTCAGTTGTTGCCAGAGAATTGAACCAGGACCCCTGGCTGTAGCCACCAGTGCTCTGACCACTGAGCTATGACAACCCATGACTTCCATGACCTTCACATTTTACCTTTATACTGTAGAGTAGTACCACTTGCTGCAGTCTCGCACTCAAGACCACCATTGGTTGGTTGGTTTTCTTTCTTTCTTTTCTTTTCTTTTTTTTTTTTTTTTTTTTTTTTTTCTTTCCTCTTTCTCCAACTCTCCATGCAGGCAATAGATCTTGCTGGCCTTAAACACATTTACTTCTAGTTGTTTCTCATGGTGGGGGTAGTTAATGAAGTTTCAGCAATCACATGCTTCATGAGTGCTAGCTCCCTATAAGCTACAACTCAACTGACCATGTAGTTGATTTAGCTAATGTGATTAAGAGTGCTAGCAAATCACAACTGATTGTGGTTGGTTAACTTGATGCACAAAACAAGCTGAAGTAGTGGTTACTACTGGTGTGTATAAGGACTGTATTTCACTTCAGGTTGTTGTTTGTTTGTTTGTTTGTTTGTTTTTCTCTCGTTGTCAAGTAGGGACCATGTATGTGATAAGCCTAGTCTAGTATACCCATGAAGTTGTTATAGCAGGGTAAAGTTGGATTCATTACCATCATAATAAAGGTCACAGTCCTTAGCAATATATGTAATGAAAAAAAATTCTATGAAGTCAAATTTTATATTTCCAGCCACACAGTACATCACGTTATATAGCTACCTAACCATATACATGTACTTATAGATACACATAGAAGTTATATATACAAATTTCTTTAATGTATAAGTTTGTCTTGTTTGTTTGTTTGTTTTTCCCTTATTAATGGCATTTACACTTCTGCTATCGTGACAGAAATGTATTTAGTATCAATTTCATTGGTTTGCTCTGGTTGATTTGAGTGTTTGCCTTCTGAATTTCCAGAATGCTCCTCATTCTATGAAGCTGGTGACATCTTCGGATTGGAATCTTCCTTACTCTAGGGAAAAGGCTGCCTTTCCTGTGGTAAGCTGGGACCGGCTGGTTTTAGGGTCATTACACATGTACGTATGTGTGTGCTTAGAATGGTGTAATTTTCTATAGCATTATTTTATTGGTTAATTGTAATGTGTTTGGATCCAATATAGTTTATCAATTAGACGAGAATTTAATTTCCGACATTTTTACCTGATTAGTTTTTAATTTAGTGATATTCTATCATTGCATCAGAAGTACAGAATCAATGCTTAAGACATTAATAATGCTTTAGATTGTATGTAGTGTGGGGTCTAGACAACTACTCTAATTATAGCACCACCCTAATAGTTCAGTTTCATGGTGCGAAGTATGGAAGTTAATTAGAGAAGCTGTTTGTAGTAACACTTTTTAGATGTATTCGAGAGGTTCTAAAAGGAATTGTGAAGTGATAAATTGGCTGGATAAAAAAAATCCATGGATAAAAAAAAATCTTTGAAAAAAGAGAATTTCCGTTGGTCTGTTGAGAGTGAGACTATAGCATAGCAGTACCCCTTAACAGCATAAATACAGAATTGAAGAAGTTGATTGTTGTAGCTCAGTGGTTAGAGCGCTAGTGTGTTAGCGAGTGGTCATGGGTTCATTCCTTGGAGAGAGCCAAATTTTATTTTAATTCTGCATTGTTTATAAAAAATAAGAAGTACAAGAGAGTCAACTCAGTTGGTATTTAATATTGAATATGATGGCCCATAAAATAGTAGCCATTTCCTTCTTTTTCAGTTGGTTAATGTTCACATCAGTAATCAACTTTAACAACAGCCTGCAGCCATTTTTAGTGAGAGATTGTCACAGATAATGGCATCAAAGCATACTTGGGGTTATATAATTGCTCTAATGACTGCATTAAAGGGAGCTTATCTTGAATGGTGGGCTGGCATACCAGTCTCACTGGGTTTGCTGATAAAATCTAGAGCACTCTGCTCTCACATCAACTGTAACCATCTCCTCCTATCCACCCTCTGGGCTCTGGTTATCCCCATCCAGGAATTCTGTCACACTCATTAGTCCATTGGATGGACGGTCATATTAATTAATTCACTACAGTATAGTACGGACATAAGAGGTGACACATTTGGAGGTATTTGTGATGCCAAATATAATCTGCTCTTTGTTGTTGTTTTTGTTTTGTGTGTGTATCTTTAACTACTAAATGTTAATTTTAGATAAACCTCTAATTTTAGATTATTATTATTATTATTATTATTATTATTATTATTTATTATTATAATTTTTTTTTTTTTTTTTTTTTTTTTTTTTTACAGTCTTGGCATACACACATGCTCACTAATCCAGTACTTCGTCCTGAAGTGCTTACCTGCATGTTGCGAAGCGCGAACGACTAGAGCGTTTGGAATCCTTAGCATCGGTTGCAGCTCCGAGTTGCGCTGAGTCGCGTGCAGTCACCAGGGAATAGAGCGTGATGTGCTGATGGCAGCTCCTGGGGACAGGTGTTTGTTTAAGTCTTTGTGAGGTCCAGATTTTTGTTCAGACTTATTTAGAGTTGGATGGGTGGGTGGGTGGATGAGGTGCATTGCTGGACTGCAGTTGGGAATGTGGCACTGGCTTTATAGGCTATGCATCGTTCATCAGCCATTGGTGAGGAGGTGCGCTGTGTTTCCCCGCTTGTTGATAGTCCTCCTCCACTTTTAGGCTAATCAAGAAAACCAAAGAATTGACCTATTATGTTTAATAGTCGGAGCAAACTTTTTTTCTTGTTTTTTTTATTTTTTAAATTTTATTTTTAGTAATTTGGGGGAATGTTGTCCCCTTTTTAGTGAGGTTCAATTTTTTTTAAAATATTTAGTTTTAAATGAATTTTGATACTCTTTTAAAAAGTGGTATTTGTAAAACTTCATCTTGCCAGGTTAATTTGGGTGGTCCGGAAACCTTTCAATTTAAATATCAGTGATAAGCTCTTAGTGAAAAAAACCTAAATTTAAAAAACAAACCTCATAAGTTTCTCTATTCTTTATTTATATTACACCAGCCACACAAGATATAGTTCAGGGAACCCATAGTTTGAGCTCACCAAGATGCTCCCCCACCATTACCACCAGCAGTAGCGGGAGCCCATGTTGAAACAGGATACATGTGTAAAATTGGCACAACACAGTAGCAATGTCAGCAGAACACAAGGTTACCACTTACCGGTCACTCTGCACATGTAAGTGTTTCTCTAGTAACCACTCTTGAGTTGACAATGGCAGGCTTCGATGTGGCTATATCAAGTTCCAATAAAGTAATGTTTTGTTTTCTGATTGCATTTTATGTTCATGACAGCTGTAAAGGTCACTTTTTTGATTTTCATATTGCTTCTTAATGTGGTGAAGGGTTTTCAGCATACCACACACACACTTGCATTTCTAGAAGCTCCTTCAAGTCAGTCAGGAAATGGAGTTCTCTCTTTTGCTGTGGTGGAAGCTTTTATCATTGTGCTTTCAATGATCCGATTTGAAACAGTTAAATTTGTTTTGCAAATGGACTATGTTTTAATAGAGCTAGTATCATTTACATTGTGGCTTAGTGTGCGTGCTCAGTTCCCGAATTCAAATTACTGAGTTGCTAGTGGGAGGTAGATAGACCATGCACTTCTTAAAACTCCCAAGATTTATATGATAAAAATCAAAACAAAAAAAATTCTTTCTCTTAATTGTTATTTTTAAAAACAATACTATTGTACTACAAACTGAGTGGGTGTAAGATCAAGTCTTGTGGTGTACATTGTGCTGGTAGCGAGCTCCATAGTAACCCAGTCTCCCTCCCCCCACGCCCCCCCACCTCTCCCTACTACCAGTATGTACACAGAGTGTGATGACCAGTTGTTGCAAGCAATCATCTTGTATACACAGCTAGAAATCCTGCCTAATGTCAACTGCACTGGGACCTGGTGACTGCCACCAGTAAAGACTGGGTTCTGTGGGGGATGCTCTCCTACTGGTGCTTAATGGGACAATCTGGCTCCGGCTTCATGGGGGTGGGGCTAGGAGGACGATCGGAATGTAGGAAACGGCGTGTTTGTCAGTTTGGTGCGTCTATCGGTTGTTTGAATTAGAATAATGGCAACGCTATAGTTTGTTTTCTTTTGTTGTTTTGCTCTTGCGTTGCTTAGAAAAGGTCGTCTGTCTGTATTGTTTAAATAGAATTGTTGATATATTACTGCTTAAAAACCTGCAATTTTATAAGTTCTGACACAGAAATTTGTAATACATACTGGGAGAGACCAAGAAACAAAGAAAATAATAAAAAATTTCCTCTCACAACTAGTCCTTAGTTACCTATTTAACTTGTGAATGAAGAAGGAATAATACTATATAATTAATAAATATATGCAAGAATGCTTTCCATGGTCTTGCTTGGCATGGAGCAGATGGTTGATACTACATGTATGGAGTATTTTGAGTTGTAGTAATTTGCTGTGTGTATGTGTGTGTGTGTGTGTGCACGAGTGTCACTCTAAGTGGACTTATTTCACTGCATAGTGATATGACATGTCGTTGCGCTGCTCTTCTCCCGGTAGTACATCCCATGCTAAACTAGGCCAGGTCCATTGTGGTCTGCAATCCTCTTTGGGTCCCACTTAGAGTGCTCCAGTGCTCGTTAAGGTATAACCGCTCCGAGTCTGCTATTTAATATGGGCAGAACTTCATAGTGACTTCCTTAAGAACAGCTACTGGCGTTTGCGTGGCGTGGTTGTAAATTCCGTTAGTTAACACTAAGCTTGCTACGAGCGAATTTCGCCGATATAAATATTCATAGGGGGGCTTTATTTAGACTCGAAGTGCAGTTGATTGATTTTGGCCTTTTAGTGCTCAGTGGAGTACTACGTAACCTGTCCATGTAGAGTAAAGGCCCAAGGCCGGCGACGTGGGTGGCTTTATACACACGTGCGGACACACACTTGTACTAGTGGTTGGTTTGGATTAGCAGTCATAACAATTTCAAGTAGTTTGTTTTGCTAAAAACATAAACACTTTAGTGGTGAGAAGTGAGGATATTCAAATGTTTAAAAAAAATATAAGATTAAATGAACTCCATCAAAGCATGGGGTAGCTTGTTTGTTTGTTGTTGCTTTGTGTTTGTTGGTGTAAATTAGCTGTCCTTTTTATGAAATTATTATTGCACTATTGATAGTAAAATCATTCCATGATAGAACAAAACATACTACAAAGATGACAATTGGATCAATGACAACAACAACAACAACAACAACAATACAAAAAACAATATAATATAATAAAAAGTAACCAAAAAAATAAGAAGGGAAAGAAGAAAAAAAAGGAAAAAAAGAAAACAAACGGACCATGAGGATGCACAAAGACGATCCAGGCACCACTCACAAAAGGAAGCTGTTACCAACAAAGGAGACATTTGTTAAGACACCCACTAAACCTCCACTGGGCACAGAGAGCTATAAGAGGTCAGACAATCACTTATTTCTTAACAAGGCACTGCTTATGTCATCCAAGGACAAATGACTGCCATTTCATCCCCTCACACTCAATACCAAACTACACCCACCCACCCAACTAACTCGGAATTAAATTAAAAATACATCCAGTTCAGACTCTATATGGTTAAACACGTTAACTACAAATCGACACCAAAACACCAGCAAGAAAAAGCCCCATATTTATATGAGCACACTTTGCAAATAGGAGAAGATGGTCGGAAAACTCTCACCAATTTTCACGGATGGTTTAACTACAGAGAATGCGTGGTTGACACCTGAAATTGCATACAGAAACTGTGGGGGAAGCTGTAATAGGAAGATGATAACCCATTGGCTATATAAGCCGACATTGATGGGCTCATAGATTGCTGGAGCGTGACTGATGAAGTTGAGAGCACTAATCCAGTCACTCGCCCGTACTGCAGGACATGAGTCACACCAGCTGCACGAGAAGTGGCTCATAATACAGTGCAATACCTTACCATGGAGGAAAGTTAACATGTGCTGTAACATGCAATAGTAATACAACCATCGAGGTGTGCTAATACTCCGTAGAGTGTCATCAATAGATTATTCTAACTGAATTTCTATGTTGCTTTCAAATCCATTTTTTAACCTGTAGAGAAGATGCTGTGTCCTAAGCCGAGTATAGTTCTTCTTAAGAATACATTGCAATGTTTCATTTCATTTTGTGTTGCATTCAGTTTGCCTTTAACACTAGCTGTCTGTCCTGAAATATGAGCCCATCACAGATAATTTTCAGAACCCCCTCCCCTCCAAACAAGTTCTACTGGATGAACTCCTAACCCCAATCAGCCGGTTGCCAGTTGTATTTAGGTATTCTATGTCGTTGTAAGAGAAGCTCAGTTTTCATTTATTTATTATTGGGTTTTAGATAATAATCACCTTATATATCCTCCCCCCCTCCTCCTCCTTCAGCGAAATTCTTGCTTTCTTCCTCAAAAATAGTGTTTGCTATATTTATTGTTGTTGTTTCAGTTTGTTTACTTTCTTTAGACTAGCGAGATTGAGGAGATTATATTTTCCAAAAAAAAAATGTGATGGTTGTGCCCCACCCACTTTATCTCACGCAGTTTTTACCTTGCTCCCACAAGTTCACACACAATTTTCTTTTACCAATCCTGGCTATTCTTGACCTGCAGGCTTTGTTGACTATTGAATTACTCCAAAGCTTATTTTAGGCCAGGCCTGGACAATGTGCCGTGTTTACTTGCCAGCCCCGTGCAGCTTTCCGCAGCTTCCCGAGTGTAAACAGGCCCGCCAATTATGCTGACATTCTAGAAACAGTTTGTATGTATTGTACCACCCAGCCTAAACCACTGCAGAGGCTATTGAATTCTTTATTGAATTAACAGCCCCAGAGTCTCAAGTGACTCATGGGGTCCCCATCTTAAAACCACAGTGAGGGGGAAAGTAAAGCTCTGGCTACAGACGATCCTCTGCATAGCTGTGTGCATTTTTCTGTGCCCAGGGTTCTAATAGCCGGTTGGTATTGCTGACACAAGCTGGGGCTTAATGAGATTCATGAATCAATTTGTTCAGTGGGATGCTTCCTTGATGCTACCCTCCCACTACTTCGGCTAAGCCACAAGGCAGACAGGCAACCTTCAATCAGCCTGGACTTACAGTCAGTGTTCTCACCATTTGTTAAGTTCAAGTGGAAATCATTACCTGGATGTTCATGTATACTATAATGGCTTTGCATTTCAACAGCGACTGATTCAAGGCTCATGCCATGAGAACAATATTTGTTTCGTATGCAAATTGAAAATGTTAATACCTCACCAAGTTGACCTTGCGGCAATGGGATACCCAAAGCATATCTCTTATGTTTAAGACATTTTGAATGAAACAGGGGGGCGGTGACAGTGTGTGTGTGTGTGTGTGTGTGTGCGTTGGGGGAGGGGTAACTCTAATCCAACAGGTCCACCTGATGTGGTGTTCTGTGTGAAGTCTTACCAATCCATATTTGTGAAAATTCATTACAAAAAAAACATATTGAATATCTTCTTTGCCATTATGCTACGCATGTAAGGAAAACTTCACCTCGTGTGCCAATGCCATATTACAGTACATGCCTACCTCTGAGATTTGAAATTACAAGTGAAAGGGAAAAAAGATTTGACTAGTTGAGTACAGGTGCATTATGAGAAGTTGCATGCTTTTATATATAATTATATAATATATATACATTATTTAGAATATAGCTGGTCACACGTGAGCAATCTGATTGGTCCATCACCTGAATCTATTCAGTAGAATTATGCTTTGTGGCATTTAGAAATTGAGAAAATCGGATGCTTTTTGCTACACTCTAGGCTTAAAACATCACATTTTTTTTTTGTTTCTTTAGGTTATAGCCGTAGGTACGTTCTAAAACAGATAGATTTAGAATCAGGAATGTTTAGGATTCCTAGGTCTTGCGTCACATCCTTGCTACGCTTGGACACCATAGCTGGAGACCTCGATTCCTAAAACCAGCAGATTCACGATTTCCTATTCTAACTTTTGTATATTATGCGCATTAATTTTAGACGTGTGTATATGTGGGTGAAGCTACTTTATTTTCCTCTCTGTTCAGCATCTGGTGCATACATATGATGTGATAGTTTCTCATGGCCTGGACCACCATGATGGTGCTTCACTGAATCTATGACATCACTACTATACTCACTGAGTGTCTGGCCTGGCCTTTAAGACTGGTGATGTCACACAGCATAATGAACTCCCATGGAAAGAGACCACCTCTATGGATTCCAAACACTGATTGTTGGTACACTGCCTATGGGGGTGGGAAGATTTGCCTTCCAGGCATTTAGTGCTAATGAGGGACCAGTGAGTGGGCATACCTGAATCAAGTTAACAAGTCTAACTTTATCATATTTTTTTTAACCGTCTTCTTTTCCATGACTATTTGGTTGTACCAATCTCATTCCAAGTCAGATTTTTATCTATAATTTGCTAATTGTGTTAGCCCATTAGAAACCGTTGGTGATCAGTTAGGAATCCAGTAGTCTGCGTGTGTCGTGGGAAAAAGATGGGTATGGGTTTGGTCCTCATCCTACTCGTTTCTTTTCCCAGAGGCATGCACTTACTCCACGGTCCATTGCATATTCTAGCTGCTCAGTCACCAGCGCTGTACAGATCTCACCTTCCCTCAGTTGATGTTCTATAATGATGCTCTATTGATTAAGTACTGTTCTTTTTATCTTGTACACACTAACAAACAAACAAACAAACACTCTCTCTCTCTCTCTCTCTCTCTCTCTTGGCTGGTTATCATCAGACAAGTTGTAGTGCAGTTGAGGTGGCTTATTTAGTGCCGGTGACGTGATTTTCATGGAGTCGTGTGTGCACATCTAACTAGTATTGTTAAGTTTAACTGACCTTGGCGAGACCTGTCCACATGTCTTGTCGAGATGCTGTCAATTATAGTCTTGTGGGTTTTTTCCTCCTTGAGTCCAACTTGTTTTCCCGATGTGTGTTTGTGCGATCGGAGAATTTATTTTTTTCCTGGTAAGCATGGTGAGTGCCATGTTCTAGTAATTCCCCCCCACCTCCCCCTTTTTTTTAGAGATATCACTGTGATCATGTTTGTGGTTTGCATTATTAATACTTGCATTCTTATTTTGGGGGGAGTGGGTGTGGATGATGAAATATTGGAATGAAACTTTGCAAAACCACATGATTGGAACCAACCTTGGTCAACAAAAGGTTTATTAGTAAAACTATAGGATGAAAGAACTTGCTGAGTACCTTTTCATGTTATTTTGTAGTTGTTGTTATTATTAATATTATTATTATTATTATTATTATATTATTATTATTATTATTATTATTATTATTATTATTATTGCTATTATTAGTATTTATTTGATACTATTATTTTTATCAATTACAATTGTCATTGTTATTGTTACTTACAATAATTAAAAAAAAATTTAATGGGCACCACCGTCAGTAACACAGTGAAGCCTATCATTAAAGATAAGCTGAATGCACAAACTCAACTGCAAATAATAATCACTACTTGCTTTTATCTTGTCCATCAGTCAAAGTCCTAAGCTCAAAGCCACGGAGGATCATACTGTCTGTCACAGAACCAGCGACACTGCTTAGAGGAGACTCGTGTAGCGGGTGTGGTCTGACTGATGAAATTTTGTCAGTATTAGAAAGTGTTTTATGTGAGAATGTCCTAGACTGTGAAACACAATGCAAAGAATGCTGTCGGTTGATTCAATTGCATTGGTTAGGCAGCTGAGGTACAGTTGTGTTTCTAAAGTGAATTTATGTTGCCAGTATTTATGTTGTGTGAGTTTCCAATGAGTGGAGGATACGGACTTTGTTGTCGTAGTGTCCTACTGAGTTGGGGCTGGGTTGCTGCTATCTGAGGTTTCAACTGATTATCAGTCCATAATGCCTCCTATAATACAACATTGTGTGTATGGTGAGGCCAGCTGACAGACCAGTTGCTTAGTTTGCCTTTTGTTATTATAATATGTTGTGCTTGTTTGTCTGTTGTTGGTTGTGTTGGGTTTTGTTATTGTTTGTTTTTCTTTTCTTTTTTTCTTATTTTATAACAATATTACAAAATTCCTTCAAATTGGGGGTTATATACACTAAACTTGCTTGCAGATTGAGTTGAATACAGTTCTTGGCTATCTTAATCTAATCCAGCATTATCTTAAGCTATTTTCATAACTATTTAGTATCAATCTTTTTCTTTAGTCAATTTCCCATAAATAGCATTGATGTTAAAAAAAAAATTTTTTTGTCACTACTGTTATTTTAATTTGAAGTGTCTGTATCATCTAACTATATATAGCCGCACGTGTGTGTGTGTGTGTGTATGTGTTTGTGACTAGACTGCTACAGTCTTGCTCAGCCTAGAAACCAGTGTATTTGGATAGCTAGGTAAATTGTTTTGGCAGCTACTCGAGCCAGTTTCTATGGCCCACTGTGCCGGCCAGCAGCTATAATAGCACATTCGTCCTTGAGACTACTCCACTGAATCAACTGAGCTTCAGCAAAAAAAAAATCTTTGAGAGTTTTGTGGTGGATTTGCAATTATTTCTTCCGAACTCGTGGGAACTGAGAGGTCAATTTTCGTGAACTCTCAGGATCTGAAAGGTCGGCTTGATTGACTGTAAGTCTGGCGGAACTTTTGTTGTCTTTGTGCATTTTTGGTGAGTGAGAAAGCTTTGCTAGCTAATGGAGGCGGATCCTACTGGGGATTACAGCAGTTGTTTTGTATATTTATTTATTTATTATTATTACTATTACTATTACTATTACTATATATTGATTCAGTCGTTCTCGGCTGAAATAATTATAATAACAATTCAAGACTTTGGCAAGAAGTCGAAACGTCGGGTTAAGTTTTAATTAACAATATTGGCTGTTAGAACAAGAAAAATTTGCTAATTTGCTATTATTATTATTATTATTACTATTATTATTATTATTATTATTGTTATTATTATTATTCACTGTTTATATTATCATTATCATCATTTTGATTTGAGACTGTGAACATTATATTGTTTGAAGTTGATTTGCTGTCGCGGGATTTCATCGCTGAGAGTGGTGCACATGAGAAGCATCCCATGCGGCGTGCCTAGTGCTTGAAGTGAAACAGAAACAGGAAGTAGAAAAATATCAACTTGCACTTCATTGCTACAATAGTTGCTGGCCTGTGGTCTAAAATACTTGACTATTGAAAACTTTGTAATTACTGCTTTTTTTTTTCTTTCTTTTTTTTCCTTCCTGTTTCTTGTGGTTCTCTCTAGATTTCTAGATGATTGTAATGAGGATGTTTCTTTGAATGAACTCTGGTTTTGATAGTGTGACATTATGATTTGTTTCTTTACTAGCGTCATTAATTTTTTGTAATAATTATATATATTTGTTTCCACAGTTAAGCAAGCAGTAGTAGGTAGTCTCCTGCAGTTCACTGGAATGTGATCAACATTAACATAAACACTGGCATTCTATGATGTCCAGTATTTGTCAAGTTTTCTTAAAGGCAATCTTTCAAGAACCTTTCTCTATTAAAAAATAGTTAAACCAAAGATAAAGCGCTAAATTCATTTTGATTATCTCTAGAAAGAACTAATTGTTCTTTTCTTTTTTTTTTGTTTTTTGTTGTTTTTTTTTGTTTTTTTTGTCTTATTTGAGTTTTATTCTTAAAAAAAAGAAATGCTATATTAAAACTTACAATAAATTATCTAGAGAATGTGTTGTTGGTATCTGAAGTTGCATCAGCTGTGAATCCAACTGAAACTCCATTCAATGGTGGGTGTGTCTGTCCAGACATTGAAGAGTGGAGTAAATAGATAAAGTTAACATTATATTTTGGGTCTTGAGAGCTCAAAGTCTCATATCCATTTCTGACGCAGTTCACCAATCATATCCACTTACCGGAAGGACTAATCACATTAGACGCTTGAGCTGGATGGGAGGAGTTAATAGCGGTTAGGGCATGGATCTCAAGAGGAAATTAAATTCAGTTTTTTGTTGCCTGGGGGCATGGAATCCTCTATTGCCGAAGAATTAACTGATCAGAATTCTAAAAACCGAAGGGTTGAGACCACTGTAGAAAGAAATAATAAACTTCAAAAATATGCATGTATTTACAAGACCATTGGATAACTACGTGTGTATTTTTATTTCTTATTATTACTTGTATCGAAAAAAATTGTCTGCTAAAGTTCAGTTCTGATGTATACTGGAAAGGTGTTGTGGCCTAGATAAATTATATTCTACTTTGATGTGTCCTCTCCTCCCTCCCTCCCTCCCTTCCTCTCTGTGAGTTATTTCATAGCTGGGTTGCCTTGTGAGGTATTTCCTCAGGTTAGGATGTGTGCTGGTGTTTAGTGGTAGGAGGAGCCGGTCAAAGATTGTGGTCTAGATTAACTTTGCAGATATCTCAGATCTCAAGACCATGGTCTCAATAAAGCTTTGTTTATTTGGTCATTATTATTTTTATTTAAATTTTTTTTTTTGCCAGAGGATCAGCTGGTGTGAGTGGGATATTACCCATTTGAGATTACCCAGAGTCAAGAAAAATACACATGAGCAGTAATTTGCATGCTCGTGCATTAGTTTTGTTATTTTGTTGTGATTGCTCATGCTTTTTGTTGCTGTTCTTTCGTGTTTGTTGCAGTCTTGGCTCACTCCGGTCAACAAATTATGGCCAGGCAGTGGACGCGTGGATGAAGTGTATGGAGACAGAAATGTGGTCACCACGCTCTACGAGATATGAGTCCTGTATACCACTGACAGAACTTCAAGAGGTCATAATCCACTAGACAGACTCCTTGCTTCACACTGGATCCTTTTTGGGGATTGTCAGGATTTATAAGTCTGTTTAGAACTTTATTTGGTCGTGTCTTCATTTCTTCTTATTTCTTGCTCCTGCATTTTGTTGTTTTTTGTTTTATTTCTTTTCAATTTTTTTTCCTCCTCTCCCAGTACCATTCTCTCATATATATTCCATACGAATGACTCCACCAATGCTATGTTTGGACTTGCCTATTTGTGGCCTGTTATTATACAGGTAACATCGTCTTATTTATCGTAACTTCGACATGAAGTGAAAATCATTATTATTCAATCGATTTTTTATTATTATTATAATATAAATATGAATACAAAATAATTGCAAAGTGCAAGATTTGGTGGTATTAAAAAGAAAAATAACAAGAAGTGTTAGTTCAAAGTTGTGTTGCCTTCTAATTGTGTTACGGTATAGTCTAGTTGATTTCATGCGAGTCTTTGGGTTGTGAACTGAATCGAAGAAAAAAATTGAATCAGAAAAAAGAATGAGCACAAAGTAATAATAATGTTGCTAACCGTGCAAAAATACTACAGCAATCTACAAAATGATACAGTGCCTGCAAAAATAATAATAGTAGTTATAAGAACATCGGGAAAAGAGAGCAAGTTTTGTCTGTCTAAGTAGTACTCTTTAGAAGGTTAGAGATAGTGAAATTACACTTCACGCCGTTCGCTTGCAAATCTTCGGAGTGGAGGGAAGCATGCGGGTGATAGACAGGGTTGCTGCATCCATTGGCGGGATAGGTGGTGTAGGTGAACGCAGCAGCCATGGCCTGGGGGCTTCTGTTGCTGCCGTGAGCTGCAGCATACGACTCCATGGTGGTGTGGTGAGGAGAGAGAGAGGTGCTGCTGGTGCTAGGTGAACCGGCTGCGTGGTGGGCACCGTACGGCTGGTGACTGCCGGGGTTTGTGGGGGTTATCGGAGTTCCTGGAGTGACCGGTGTGAGGGGTGTCATTGGGGTGGGTGTAGTGGGCATGTGCGAGGGCGTCAGTGGTGTGAGGGGCGTGATGGGATGATGGTGGTGAGCTGATGGCGTGGCAGAGAAGGAAGGGTAAGACCAAGATGGTTGCGTTGTCAGTCCTTCAGTGGGTTGGTAATGCCTTAGGGGGTTCAAATGTGGAGGGGGGCTGCCGACAGGGTAACCTTTGGTTGCTGCAAGCGGAAGCTGAGGATAATCCAGAGGAGGCATGTCTCCAATGGGCGGAGAGGAAAAACTGCGGGAACGGCCAAACTCTTCAGTAACAACAAGTCTGGTGTGTTCCGGGGACATGGCCATGCAGTTGGTGCCTACCGGGTTATAGGCTGGCATTGGACCTCGGTCGTAGCCTGTAGGCGAGCACGGTAGACTGCTGAAGAGCACTTCTTGCTTAGGAATCAGCGGAGGGGGGAACGTCATCGTGATGGTCTCGTGATGATTTGAGATGGAGTTAGGTGAGGTCATCACATCAGAGTATGGCTTTGGAGGCAGCTGGTGGAGAAACCGGTAGCGCCGCCTGAGGAAGCTTCCATTCTTAAACATCTCAGAGCTTGCTGGATGGAGCTTCCAGAAATTACCTTTACCGGATGAGCCGTACTCGCGAGGGACCTTTATGAAGCAGTCATTCAAGCTCAAGTTGTGCCTGATGGAGTTTTGCCAAGTAGGCCATCTCTTCCGATAGTAAGAGAACTGAGTGATGATGTAGTCACATATCTCCCCAAGAGTCAGCATCTTGTTTGGAGACTGGGAAATGGCCATTGCTATCAAAGCAATATAGGAGTAAGGAGGCTTGATATCGTCCTGATTACATTGGGATGTCGAGGCAGCCTTCTTGCGATTACGGTTCTTCTTGGACCCACTGGAAGAGTTCTTGAAACCATCTTCACCATTGGTTGCATTGTTGTTTAGAGAAGGGGCCCCACTGGAGACAGATGATGTTGTAGATTGTGGACTCAGAGGATCACTTGGGCTTTCTTCCCCAGTTGAGAGATCAAGAAGGCTATTATTGTCTTGAATCTTGGACAGTCCTTGCTGTTGCTGAATAGTAGGCTTCATCTTTTTGTAATTCTGAAGAGAGAAAATAATGCAATCAACAGTATGACCTTTAACTCCCCTGCAATGGATTGGACCAGACTTAGCATTGAAATGCACACAACCCTAACGGGCATTAGGGAATCTTTCTCGTGTTAAAAAATACCAGTATTGAATACCAGTCTAATGCAGCTAATGCAATAAGAACCGCAGATATCGGATTTCTAGCGAGCATATTAGCAATCCAACAACTCAATTGCAATTCCTCTTGCCTCTATGAACATGCATTCTACAATGAATTTTCTAAAAGAGATAAATAACTTCGTTGAGGCAGCTTGGAATTCATTCTGACTAAATAAACCATCTTTATTGCATAAGCAAACTTTAAACAACCAAGCATCACAAGTAACACTTATACTTACCTCCATCTAAAATGACGGTATCTTTATAATAATTTACAGGTTACTCGCTTCTGCTTGCACACACACAAAAGATTTGCAACCCTGCTCGCAGTGGTGCAGAAAAGCCACGGTCGGGCCGTTTTATGCTCCAGCGGAAAACGAGAGACGACCGTGAGAGTGCGCACATCAACCCCCGCGTAAATGGCGGGCATGCGCACCGCAAATTCGCGCTTATATGTGGTAAACAGCTTATGACCGCAAGAACTACTTATGATTCCAAAGCAGGATAGTCCCAGTTCAGCTGGACTTATATTACATACTTCACAGCACCCGAAAATTAATGAGGACTAAATTGTCCACACTGTATTCATTTTACGGAGTTATTCAGCCAATAAGAAAATTACAGCACTAGCTAGAAGCAAATTAATATAATCTATGAAATTAATTTTAAATAATTTAACATTCAAGAGTGTAAAGAAACCTTGGATTTGTCACTAATGTGACTCCCTATATCCTGATCGATCCCTATCTCCTCCTCTTGTGACATAGGATTTATTCTGATTAATTCCTTTTTTTTTCCAACCTACCTATTACATAACCCAGTGTTGCTGATGACCTGCAAGATAAGACACATTTGAAGTCTGACTGACAGACTTGTTAATATTCATAGCTAGCAGTTAAGCAGGCGACAGTTCCCACACATTCTTGTTGCCAAATATGTTGGTGCAGATGGAGTTACTAGAGATCCATTAGCCTCGGCTCGACTGGACTGCAACCGCAGGCAGGATGCTTGGCCATGTAACTATCTTCTACTGTATATACGAAGTGATAGTCAGCGATAGTGCTTTTCTGTATCTTTAGAAACTTAAATTAGTATTTATTTTAAAACGTATATACGACAAACATAGGAAATTAAAAATTAACAAAAAGCTATCTACCACAATGACAGCAACAATGATAAATATACATATTATTAAGTGAATGTCATATTCAAAGATTTATCTGAGATCTACAATCTGTATGAATGTGCTCTGATCATGATGGATGTGCTTGCATTCCTACATAACAATACAAACAATAAACACATCATAATTTAATTATCAACAACATCGAATGAGTGAAGCGAGATCATCAAGCAATAATTAATTAATCAAATATCTTATCAAAATAGCAAGTATTAACAAACAAGAAGCCCTTTTTCAAGGTATCATAACATAATACTTGGCTATAAGGTAACACAGAAAAGTAATAATCAATCTTGTGTATTTCTCACTTTCCCAGGTTTTTAAAATATCAAAATGGGTAATAATAATAAACTTGTAACAACATGAAATTAACAGAATGGGAGTAACAATTAGCTTTCAAATTCGTAATAACTGATATAGAATTATAATAACATACACGTAACATCAACCCTGTCTTAACGACGCGTCATTACTTTACCTCATAAAGTGGAGGTTCTTTAGGATGCACGTGAAAGCCTTCCTCCTCACAGTGAGTGATGTAGTTGAGGCCGTGAGGCTCTGTCAACATATAGTAACCCACCCTACACACACACATACACAATTAATATAACACCAACTGATAACCTCATTTACACTGTGTACTATAATTGTCACTGAGAGCCACTAGTTTAAACTCTAATATCGTACCATATGCACTAAACTGCAGATTCATAAATATTTTGTTAAAAATAATCTTGTTTCAAATGTTGCATGCTGACTCGTGCAATAAGCATTATTGCATAATATATATTTATTTATTCATATTATTCCACTTTCTGACTAGATTAGTTTACAGTGTGTGCTCCTGCAAGTGATTTAAACCAACAGTGACATCATAAGGTACTGCTGTTACATTTAAACAAGAGATTCCATTGCTATTGGATCCAGTTTCAGAAAATAATTGGGGGACTTGCACAGGCGACAATTAATTTGCAATGAACGGTTGTGTTACGCCCATGTCATGCTACTGCCTCAAAATAATAATTCTCCATAGAATGCACTTTTTAAATCAAACGGACATGACACTTGACAGAGGAAAGAGAAAAAAATTAATAAAATACATACACGATTACAATATTCCAAGATCCGAGGGAAGGGGAAAAGGATTTTTTAATTAATGGGGCCTAATACCCTCCTCCCCCAAATATAACATCCCATTGCTCCCAAACTCCCATCTGTGCAGCTATCCATCCATCCATCCATCCATCCATCCATGTACACGTTCAATGCACAGTTCAGGTTTGGTCCAGGTTGACTTGCTGGGTCTATGAAGACCACCCATAACGCGACTACCAAATCTACATACCAACACAACTCTAATTCAATCAAGCACCTCAAGAATGACAAATGCAGAGGATAACTGCAGATAAGGTTTGGGAAAAGGAGGAGGAGTAGAAGGGGAAGGGAGAAACTAGCAGATAGTCATTATGCTGCTATTCCCCCCTCAAAATAATGCTTTATTATTATTATTATTATTATTATTATTATTATTATTATTTATTACTAATTTTTGAGAAAACGTGAAGCTATCAGCTCCACATAGGCACTAGTTTTAGTAGGCTATGTTCCCATCATCACGTCTTAGTCGCGTGAGCAAATAATTTCTTGCAGTATGCTATAGTTTTGCTTTATGCTGAAAAGTTAACCAAGTGTTTGAGGAGTTTTGCATTGGAACTAACAGTGAGTGTCCCTTGTATGCATGTCTACATAGCTTCTCTTATGAAGACAGTATTTACATCTGCCATTTCAATTGCACCGCTATAGTGATACCTGATTGGTCTGAGAAATGATTTTGTAGTAGCATTGCGGGTTCACACCTTTGGTGCTTCATTATTATTGGTGAGTGAGCGAGACACTTACAGGGGTAACACAATTGAAAATCGGGGATGTTTGTGTATTTATATATATGTTTGGACGTACGTATGTCATTTTGTACTTTGACCCTCACGTTTTTGTGTTAGTTCTGTGGTCGACCCCGTCCCAAGCTTCACTAAACAGAATCCTCTGTTTATCGATCAGTACCCGTATCACCCTAGAAATTGAATTGTTTACCGTTTTGAATTCTTTTACGGGTGCAGTTAAAACTTGAAAACTTAAGGGACTTCCATTTCTATTCGAGTTAGTGGCGGTGGTAAGTCAATGCGCTCTTTGTCATGGTTGTAAGCTGTGCGCAACAGTATTTACTTGAAAATACATTGTCCACTAGACTACCGCGAAGGTAAGTCTGTGTAGGTGCATGTCCAGTTGTGTCAAAGCATTGTGTGTTACAACCACTACTTAGATAAAGAATATCACAAAGAAAACTCTTAAATAACGTGTATTGTTTTGTTGTTGTTTTTTCCCTTCAATTCAAGCAGTTGCAGAGAGTTGTTACTATGGCACTGAAATACCTTTACCGTGTATGCGAAATTTAAAAACTGGACCTTATTTTCAGTAGCTTCAGTGTTAGAAGTCAAAATCATTCATATAAAAATAGTATAGTCTTTAGGCTCGCTCGCCATTTGTGCTCAAGCACATCACTAGTTTATATATGTTTGAACGTACGTATGTTATTTGTACTTTGACCCTCGCGTATTTTAGTGTTCGCTCCAAACTTCACTAAACAGAATCCTCCGGTTTAGCGATCATTACCCGTATCACCTTAGAAATTGAATTGTTTACCATTTGAATTCTTTTGCGGGTGCAGTTAAAACTCAAAAACTTATGGGAGCTCCATTTCTATTCGAGTTAGAGGCGGTGGTAAGTTAATACGCTATTTGTCACAGTTGTAAGCCCTACTCAACAGTATTTACTTAAAAATTCATTGTCCACTAGACGAACCACGAAGGTAAGTCTTGCGTAGGTATGTTCAGTTGTGTGAAAGTATTGTGCGTTACAACCACTATTAAGAATATCACAAAGAAAAATTTAAATAACGTGACTTGATTTTGTTGCTTCTTTTTCAATTCAAACAGTTGAGGGGAGCGGTTACTATGGCATTGAATCCCCTTTACCGCATATGCGTAATTTGTGCTCAAGCACACCACTAGTTATCATTAGTATTATTTATTATTGTTGTTGTTGTTATTATCCTTATTATTATTATTATTATTATTATTATTATTAACATTTTAGTTGTTTCATCAATTGTCTTATTTTTCCAGGTCTTTTTGTCCTGCTATTGTTGGCTGTATGTTACGTCTCATAAACGTATAAACTGAATAAATTGGTTACCACAAACCATTTATTAGCCCTCAGCAAGTCACACTTTGAGGAAATGGGAGGTGGAGATAAAAAAATGATAATTAGTTTAGATGTGCAGATGATGCTACAGGTAAGATAGCCTCAGGAGGATACAGACTGATCAATGCCGGGACATTACCGGGGGATGTTGCTGAGATGTTTTTTCCATGAATTGATGAGCTGATTGTACAATGTGTATGCCGGGATGTTGCCAGGAAAGTAAATCATAACAAGTTGATTTTAATGCAAGCGTGCAAACGACACTAAGTAAGAGTGAGGGGGAGAAGTGCTATGCTGATGGGATAATACTAGACACTCAGAGAAGTAGAAGTTACGATACGGGACTGCATTTATAGCAAAACTGCCACAATATGAAGTACAATCTTCCATAACAGAACAGAAGAAAGAGAAACCTGTCTTTTCTTCTAAACCACTGACGGTTTTCTAGCACATATATACATATTTGCTTCATGCGATGCAGTATGCTGACATTCAGCACCACACACACACACACACACACACACACACACACACTCTCTCTCTTTCTCTTCTGTGGCTGGGGTGGTAGTGGTGGGTACATAAGGAGAGGGGATAGCCAGAAGGTACATCACAGTAGAATCCCAAGTTAGCTAATCCTGTGACTCACAGTGGCCAGAATACAATATAATTAGCATCACCTAACACTAAGGAGTTTGGCCCATTAGACATTACAGGTATATTTTCAGGGACTGGAACTACCGATTTTATTAAATTATAGTGTCAATTCTTGTTTCTTTTTTCCTTCAATACATTGACCTAGCAAATTGCTCTAAGTGCATCAACTGGACATTACTTACATGGGTCCTATCCATGGCAACCTCATCAACATCCTCCCTAATATCCTCAGGGGCATTGCTGATCTACACTCACTGCACATAGTGCTTTGGTAAGTGTGGTGGGTGGGGCCATGGGCGTGGATCCTGTACGGCTCATTATGTAAACACATATTAAGTTATTGTGAGAAATGTGTATTTGGTGTAAATAATTTATAATAAATTTAGTGAAGTAATTTAGTATAGTTGGCAGTCATTCTTGGCTGAAATAGTAATTATAATAATAGCAAATTTTTTTTTGTTCTAACTGCCAATATTATGTTAATTAAATTTACCATTGAAGAGGACTTCGGCAAGAAGTTGAAACATTGGGTTAAGTTTTAAATAGCATAATATTAGCTGTTAGGATGAGAAAATTATTCATTTTTATTATTATTATTGTTGTTGTTGTTGTTATTATGAGAGAAAAGCGTATAGAGTATATAGAGACAGCAATTTACTTGGCTGTCTTCAGTGGAATTTTTTCTAGACATTCTAACTAAGAAGAATCGTGCTTTCAATTTGATACAGGTACATACAGCTGAGAGATTTAAAAAATCTCAATTACGAAACTGGCTAAAAGAACAGAACTTGACATGATGATGAGAATTGGAATTGAAGGTTTCAAAAATATACGAAATAAATTTCACTGAATTATTACTAGATGTTTTCCTTGAGTATTTCCACATCACGCGAGCATTCAATATTCTCCCATATAGAATGCTCTAACATGCCCGTGCGTAGTTCTGGACAACTGTATTTTGGCTGAGTTACCACTGAACAACAAAGCTTTGAGCACAATGTTTTAGTGTGTCAGAAAAAAAATCCAATGTGTACTAAACAATTTTATCACACTCGCCGTACAATATGGGGATGATATTTCACTCTCACTCTTGTATTTTCACTTGCCTTCAGCTCGTGAAAATACATACGCATGCTCTTGAAATATCTCCTCATATTGTACGGTGATTTGTGCAACAAGTACTATATACATATATACATGTATGTGTATATATATATATATATAATGTCTGGATGTGTTGGTATGTGATTCTTCATTTTCTGGGACACCCTTCCATTCTTCCATTTCCTGCCGTGGTGGCCAGACAGGTGATAGAACCACATTCAAACTCTTATCACACACCAGTCATCTTCACACAGTGGGCAACCATCACCATGACGACCAGCACCTTGACTGGCCTCACTTAGCTCATTAGGAGCAGTGATTAGCATGCCAGCCAGACACACACACACACACCATGCACAGTACGCAACTTTAGTGTGCAACTTTTTTACCAAGCACCTCTTAGAACTAATGTACGTGAAACAGTAATCTAAGCTTCTGCAATAAAAAAATAAATCATTATTTAAACCAAGAAATAAATTGCTCTTCCGAGACCTAAGGCCGTGCAAGCAGCTAGCTAATTACCATAAAGGGAGATACGTCACTCCACTTTAAACACTTCTAATGGAACTCTACAAGATACACAGGATTTCTTCTTTTTTCCCCGTAGCATAGCTAGCTTTACTTGTGTTTGATACGGGAGCGAAATTTTGTAGCCAAGTAGCTTGGACTCAGATGTCCTTATACACAGTATATCCAGGAAAATAGCTAAATAGCGGAGAATTCCATAGCAGGCTTGGACACGATCGAACAATTGACAATTGAGGCTAAATCTTTTACTTCTGGTCACTCAAAAGGGTGGTTTGACCACGCCCCCTGACTACAGGTATGTAACCTTCACTTCACAAGAATGGATATACCACTATTTCATGCTAACTGCTAACTGCAGTAACTGCAATATTTGTTGAAGTAAAATTTGGAGGGGAAAAAATGAAGCGATATTAGATTAAAGGCAGCGCTCATTAAAGAGTTGGTACTAAATAAACTAATTGATATCACGTTACTTGTGTGGTTCACTGGAAGGAGGAAATATACTTTGAACGCCTAGTTACAGTATAAAAAAATCATTAATTCCCATTTTTGATTGACTTGCTCAATTTTACAGCAAATATCCTCCAGCAGCAGGACAGAATCAAAGGGGCGTGGTCAGCAGAAAATAAGCCAGTGTCCAACCAACACTTCCACTGCTTAAAAGTTCAAACAACTTCCCTTTATATTCCATGGCCCGTCCCTCAGAGTGAGACCCATTATTCAAACTTCCTTCCTTGGGATGTACCGTGGTCTGAACAGTACCCGGTGGTCATTAAATGTGGCCTAAAGTGACCACTTGTGCATGCCAAACTTTCTCAGGAATTCCATGCTGCTCATCAGCTGTTCTGAGGTCAGGCAACCTTAGATCACAGTCATCTGGAACAGAAGCCTTGCAACGCCCATACCATGGGGCAGATAGGGGCACCAGAATTGGTCTCTATGGATAGCACCAGCTACAAGTCTTATTTCTTTTTAAAATTTTATATTTCTTTGTGGCAGGAAGAGAGAGAGAGAGAGAGAGAGAGAGTGTGTGTGTGTGTGTGAGAGAGAAAAGAGATTAAGAACTTTTGAAATTGATTAGAAGAGGAGAGCACACATACAAGTTCAATAGAAAACACATGCAAATACAACAAAGAATTGTGTGAGATGCAAAACACCTTGATTATTACTATTCTGTTATTAAAACAATGTAGCTCTTATCCAGCAGCAAATTATCATTTTAACGACAGGAACCGAACATACCGTCTTCTAACGAGCTACAGCCATCATCCAACAAACTTAAAGACTGGTCCAGGAGATACATGTATGTGTGAAGGTTCAACGAAATCTTTAATTTGCACACTGTGGATGACACAGTGCAGCGCTGTGTTAATCTTAAACGGCTTCACTCTGCGACTGATATCTCACCCAGTCCTGACACAAAAGCATTCTATTGGTGGTTGTCATCCTCAACAGTAATTTTTAGTCTGGTTCAAATGGTAATGTGCCAGCATTTACTTATTCAGGGCTTCTTTAATCATTCTTTAAATATTAGTTTTTCATGCTGGCTATATTCCTAGGTCTCTGATGTAAGCAACCTTGCTATTCCTCTCTTTGAATTGTGAAGGGAGGGATAGTGGGATCAACCATGGAGAGATATCAATATGAGTGTGTGCAAGCATGAAGTTAGAAGTGGAGTTAAAACAACTCGTGTATAATACACTCCAGCAATCTGATTACCCACACATTTACCAACTTACATAAATAAGTGCTCTTAGAAAAAGAACTTGCATGTACCATCATATATACGTATATATCGAAATCTAGATTGAGTTACACCGTGAGAGTGTTTCAGTTGTTTCTCTCACTCTCCAAGTAGTGTTGTTAGTGTATTGTGACACATCTTGTGAAGACGATCATTTGGTAATTATTTTTTTTATGCGTTTCAAAAGCTGGCCATTTTTGCATGGGGCAGACCTAAATGCTTGAACTGTTGTTTCCAGTCAACTAACAACATATAGCAGACTATGAGACTTACTGTAAACAGCAATCCTTTTGTACAAATTGACCACTTCTGTTCCTACCCCTTAGCAACACATACTGTAGCAGACTATAAAAGTCCCTGAAAGACTAACTTCAGAATCATTCAATGGCAAGTGCATTTGGACTTCAGACTGTTGTCAAGTTTTTTTTTTACTTCTAATACTGAACTATTGACTCAAGAAAGCTAGAAGTGAGAAATACAAGTTCACATATACTAAGAGGTTCTCTCTTACATAGTCTGATAAAAATAGGAATATTTCTCTTGTGAGAATGTAAATTATATGAGTAAATCCTTAAAATAGAGCTGAGCAAGATGGCTCGATAAGCTCACCACTCTCTTAGTATCCTGGGGCTCATTGACCCTCTCCAACCCCAACGACATTTGATAGAGCTTTACCTTGATACGTTAAATAACACAAGGACCAGGTCGCCACTCACATGCATAGTGAATTAGGGAATAATAAATGATAAAAAAAAGGGGGAAAAACCGTATAACAGAGAACCAATATGTCCACCATCTTCAGGTTCATGATTTACCAGGCCTTAGGGAGTTCTCTTTACTGGTTAGTTTACACAGGAAGATTCAGAGCGCTGGTCTAAATTAGATCAACACCTACCACTAATACTTCAACCCACTCCTTCCCACGCACTGCAACTTCCACCAGCACAAGTTCTGCACTGCGCTGCAAGGCGTCAAGGATATGCCTATAGCCCATTGGCGCATACTCAAACGTCTATCAATTCGCCTCAGAAAATGTAATAGAATTCTAGCAGCAACAACCAGGTTTGACGGAATTCGATTGCTGTCTTACTTTGCCTTGGTGAAAGTGTTAATAATTCTAAGGAAATTTTAAGTGTGTGTGTGTGTGTGTGTGCGACAGCCAATATAAATATGAAATAGTCCTGATATCTTTAAAGAATTGGGATTGGGGTGAAAGGAAACCAACTTGATGCCCCTCTCCCCCCTCCCCTAATGAGCATGCCAATCTAATTCAAAGGTAGGTTCACTCATGATCTCATACCATTAAAAAATTGGATTTTTTTCTTTCAAAAAAATCAAAACCCTTTGACTTTAAAAACTAACTTGAAGTATTCCTCTCAACTGTGTCAACCAGAAGTTGTTAGTTAGACAAACAGCCAGCCCAAAGCCTATATAGACCAACCCAAGGCCAGCAACAGACTCTGTGGTCCAAGCATGAGTTGCAGATCAGCTGGTGCACGTGAAGGCTACCAGCTGTATTGGCACACCACAATGAAGAGATAGCTGTGATAGAAGAGCCACAGTCAGACCAACACCACTCTCTTACCCTCACACTGGGGAAACACAGATTGCCCTATCTACCTCCATTCAAATCTGTCTGTGGCACTGGGGTACACCAATATGGCAAGGAAAGGGGGGGCTCATGGGAGAATATTGAGGCAGGGGGTGCCACAAGGGGGGGAGGTGGGGTGGGAGGGGGAAAAGACTTAGACAATGAAGCTATAGAGGGTAACTCAAAAGTTGAGAAAGCTTGTAGGAAAAATGCAAAAATGTTCTCACTTTAATTAAAACTGACCATTAACATGTATTCCAATTAACACGTATTCAAAGACCATCCCTTCTGAGCCCTAACAACTATAACCTGGCATAACTCTGTATCCACCATGTTTTAGCGCAACTGATAATTTGCCAACTGTTTCAAGGACTATAGTTTACAGAAAGCTAGCTGGGCTAGAACCAGTCAACACAAACAGTCTCTTCACAAAGTTTTCTATTCTATAAGCTCAAACAATTCATCCTCTAAATTTGTCAAATTTTGGATGCAATATATCCAGCACAAAAATCACAGGTAAACACTCCAGTTAAAGCGTAAGCTAGTGCACCTGCAGAGTATTCCACAATAATGCATTGGATAGAGGTAGCGTATATTCTGAGGGGAGAATATTAACATAGATATTACAGGCACAATTAGGGGAACTTAAAGTTGTTCTGCACAATCCTACTCAATCCTTCTGATCAGAAATACATACAATCACTGTCACATAGATTTAAAATAGATTTAAAATGACAAGAGAAAATGCCAGTTGATTCAGGGTTCTAACATTGATATATCTTTAGACTAAAAGCAATATAAAGACAGACAACAGAGAAAGGGGGAGGGGGATGGAAAAAAGGATCACAAAAAAAAAATTAAAAAAATCAAAAATCAAAAAATCCATGGCAATCCAAGAATCCTGTAGATACTGGTCATTATGGTGGGATGTAGGAAAAGGATGGGGGAGGGATATCAATGTCAGGAGGTGAGAACAGGTGATAAGAAGTGCGACACTTCCTTAGGACAAGAGTGTGTGTGTGTGTGTGTGTGTGCACGTGTAGGTGGGAAGGCTGTAGTGAGCAAGGGAAAAATTATACGCTTAGGTCAGTGGCCGGGAGAAAGATTAAATGAGATAAAATTGGCTCAAATTAGCATGAAGACATTTTTACGGAGATTGATGGCAGATAAACCAAATAGACTGGAATTTGTGCCCACACTCACACGGTTGATCAATCTACTCCGGGGCAAACTTCCTTTATCCGACTCAATGGCCAGTCTTTACTATGCCCTTTACTATTGACAAACCAATGTTCTATTAGCTTTGTCAACCCACCCACACACACACACACACACACACACACAAGACTCGGTCATGATGATTAAAAAAGTCCTTTTTTGTGTTAATAAGCCAAGTAATTTGCACCTTAGCTTCAGCTAGAGAGCCCAAGGCAAGAGCATTAGTCATGATGGCGGCTGCCCGGGTGCATATTTCTGAACCATGATTAAGATTTCCTCATAGATATAATGTTCCACGATGTGGTTAAGTAACTTACCACAAATATGATGATCCTGCAGATCATAGAACTTCTTCTGGTGATAAATTCATTAAACATAAAACAAAGTCTTCTGGAAGCTGGCAACCAGCACACAATGGTGAGGATGAGGAACTATTACTGACAACTTTTAATATATCTCCATACACTGACTGGTTAATACAAAGAAGTCTTCACAGCACCATTGATCAGCAACAATATAGCTAGTATTTTTTATTGTAAGTATTCACTAAGCAAAAAATAACAACACTCCATAGGGATTTGCCAGGACTAAGAAGATATTATGATAACTAAGGTATAAGGACAACTCAGACCTCTACTGTTTAAGCTGGCTTATGCAGATGGTAATATACCCCCTGAATGTATGGACATACATATGTGACCGTCTACAGGAAAACCGGGCACAACGCGGCGTGCGTAAATATCGAGAAAAGATCGATCAATTTCTTAAAAATGTATTGTTTCAAGCCGACGGAAGGGAACGGTTAGGTCTATTATAGTGGGAACGACTTAAGCTATGACGATAAAACTTGGAGAGCTCAATATTTGGACTCCGACAACTCTGTAAGTGCAAAAAAATTTTTTTCGAAGGGTGCCGCGTTGTGCCCGGTTTTCCTGTAGACGGTCACATATGTGTGTCATGATTCAAGCCAGCATATTGGTCTATCGCACAACCCCCAGGAAATGCTTTACTTTTACACTGCACTGGCATACTATTGTATTGGGTGATACAGAAACAGTTGGTTTAATGAGGGCAAATAATATTCCATCCTCAGCATGTTTGGCTCGTTCGCCTAAACATGGGAAATGTATGTGGTCATGCAGGTCAAACCTGGTAATGGTCGTCAAACAAGCTTTCCTCATGACTTTGTGATCACTAAGAGTGAATGTTTTTTAGCATAGCTGAATAATTTATTGAGGCATTACAAAAACGGAACCCTCGGATAACACCCACTGATGCACAATAAACACCATTCAGTCATATACACACAAAAAAAAACAACCAGCAACCAAACTCGACGACCCTGTACCCAAGGTACATAATCCCCGACAATCACGTTAATAATTTCACCTATCGGAGCCACACCCCACTCCAGTCTTGATTAATACATTAGCTATCTCAAATTACCAACCCCCATCCCCAAAGACAACACCTGACCCTTTACCTAAAGTGAATTTCAACCATGCAACCCAGTGAAGCCACATCCCACCCTAGTCTCTAGTCCCAACTAGTGCATTAAACCACCACACCACACCCCCTTTTGTTCCTCACTGTTTCTTGCTCGGAGCCACTACTATGGCGACCGCCTCATCCATCATGACCTGATAGGAGCAGTGACAGTGGAGGTCTACACTGGACATGAATGCAGTCTGAGTGGGATGCGTCTAAACAACAACAACAACAACAATTTGTGTAATAATCATTTTCTAGTGAAGGGTTCATTGAGAAATTAATCTGAGGAGGGGAGGGGGGGGGGCGAGGTTGAGCTTGCGCTATTTCTAGGGGGTCACAACTTTCATACATAATTAAGATGGAAGGAGAGGGGCTTCAACTACCAACACAGTAATTAAAGCAGCAATAAATTTATGATTTAAGCATTTGCTATCACTTTCTCATTATTCACTTATTAACTTTGCTTTTTGCTAACAAAATTTTAAGAACATTGCCCCGCCTCCCCTCCCCCTCCCCTTAAATGAACCCCGAATAGTGAGTGAGCAATTAAGCATCACAATTGCTATTTTACGGAAGTAAGAAATTTACATGACATAAACCATTGGCAAGTTCGATTTATAGCATCTCAATTGACTGCAAAGTTCCTAGCTCATAAGGTCAATATGTAAAACCCAACTCATTTTTACGCAGAGACATAAAAACCTATATATGTGACCGTCTACAGGAAAACCGGGCACAACGCGGCGTGCATAAATATCGAGAAAAGATCGATCGATTTCTTAAAAATGTATTGTTTCAAGCCGATGGAAGGGAACGGTTAGGTCTATTATAGTGGGAACGACTTAAGCTATGACGATAAAACTTGGAGAGCTCAATATCTGGACGCCGACAACTCTGTAAGTGCAAAAAAATTTTTTTCGAAGGGTGCCGCGTTGTGCCCGGTTTTCCTGTAGATGGTCACATATAGAGTACACTTGAAGTACATCACAAAATTGTTATCAAGTCAGAATGCAGCTGAACATATTCCAAGTCAAAATGTGTGACATGTCATGAAACTAAACACTGAGATTTAAAAAATGTGAAGAAAAAAATCACTTACAACTAAATAATCATTGCCATTTAAAAAATAAAGGATGTCCCTTGTCTAATTAAATGTTACCCTTAATAAAATTCCCCTTTACTGCCATTATGAAAACAACAACCCTTTACCAAATTGAATTTCTCCTAAAGCCACACACTTTAACAACGATCCTTTACCAACCACTTTGCTACAAATTGCTCTGCTGTCAACACTTAATATTGTAAATCTAATCAATTGCCGACTAATAAATGTAATACTCATGTGGGTGTGGCTTATCGTCCCCTGCTCACATGAATCCATCCCAGTGTGATGAGGTCGTACTGGTCTTGCACGTCAAATAACTCCTCCTCATTGAGCGTCTCACAGGAGTCGGCTTTCCCTTTCTGCTTGGGCATGATAATGTGTGTGATACTCAGTGTATTCTGGGCCTACAGTCACATGCACACACAAATATAAATACACCTTAAAGTGAATAGTCTACAACATATCTTACATCTTATCACAAAGAGCCACCCAATGCTATAACATCACAACAAGCACACCCACACACGTAGTCATGCAATATCAAACTGCTTCTTCCAGGCAATCTAATAAAATTGAAGTGCATGTATCTGTGTACCACCTGGCTTCATAGCAATACTACGTATAAAATAGGTAAAAATATTGCATGCAGTAAAATAATAAACGGTAATGTTTACCTATTTTTACATATTTATTATTTTTCAAAACACTTTTTCCTTGTTGGTGAAGGAAGTCAGACAGATAAATCATAGTTTAATACTACAATATTTCCCATTCTCCCTTCGTAGTTTTCTAAAGTCTTTGAGGGTACCAAAATGTACTCTTCAATAAACCAGAAGAATTAGTATTACACTTTAGGAGCTCAGTCACTGAAATTTCTCTTAAGCACGTATGTGAAAAGATTGTACATGCCCATAAAATTATTTGAATACTAACTCAATTCTTGTGCGAGAAACAGCTCCTTAAGCATCTACATTCCATACCATGATCCCCATCTACATTCCATACCATGGATCCCCCATCTACATTCCATACCATGGATCTCCCATCTACATTCCATACCATGGATCCATTTACATTCCATACCATGGATCCCCCATCTACATTCCATACCATGGATCCCTGTCTACATTCCATACCATCAATCTCTGTCCACATTATCTACATGTGTCTACAGTTTATCGTACCAGTTTCCCAGCTAGAATCCCACAAGTCTCCACATTCTTGCGAGTGTTGGGAGACGCCACTTCCTCAAATTTCGCTGCAGTATCTTTTGGGATGTAGAGTGGGCGGTACCCATCAACACCAGCTGCAAAATTAATGATGATGATGATGATGATGATGATGATGGACAGTCACAGATACATGATAAGAGTAACTTCAAATAGAATGTTTCATTCTTAGCTACACCTTACCAGTCCAGCAATCAGTGCTGAGAGCCTTTAAAGACTCTGGCTTAGTGGATCGGTCCACAGTGGGAGGACCAGTGGGTGTGGCAGGAGAGGGTGTCCAACCTACAAGTCAAGAGGCAATAAAAATACTCAGACACTCACTGATTCTTGCCCTCACTCTCTGCACACGATCACAATGCACTTCACTCACAGGCAATCATCACAGTCTCTCAAATACGTACAGTGTACAAACCATTGACTGAAAATTTATCAATCCATTTGAAAGCATTAGCGCTATGTACTTGTAGCTATGTTATAATCTTGCTATTTTCACGTTTTGTCCCCAACTAAAAAATTGGATGTTCATCGCACAGAGCTAACTTATATTTCTCCCTTTACCTGCAGTGTCACCAGTGGGTGTGGCAGGTGAATTGGAGAATGGAGACTGGAATATAGATTTCTCATATGTAGGTTGTTGGAGTGCTGGACTCATCTACACACACATACACACACACACACACACACACATACAATCCCATACACACATACAATAACACATGCACACACAATCACGCAGACAGACACAATCACACACAATCATGCATACACACACAATCACGCATACACACACAGTCACACATACACACAGTCACACATACACACAATCACACATACACACACACGAAAAAGCATCACTGTGACACCAGATTTCCTGCCAGCATATATGCAGTACTGTACATGTATATAAAATTGTAATTATTAAAAGTCAAAATAAAATCAAAATTCCTTTAGCCACCTCTAGTTGTTGAAAGCCTGAATACGTTTATAATACCACAATACAATTGCTACAAAGGAATTGCGTGTGAGTTGGAACTCACCGCCACTGGTGGAGTAGTTGGGGTGACCACCATGGGGTTATACGGAGGGGGCGGAGCCTGCTGATAGGTCGAAGAATAATTGGAAGGAGGGGCCTGTTGGTAGGCGGCATAATTAGGGGGTGGAGTTGGCTGGTAAGGGGACATCCCCGGCTGTGAGGCAGGCGGAAACTGTGCTTGGGGCTGCTGTTGGGATTGCAATGGCAGTTCATTGGGAGGAGGGGCTGATGGCTGCACCTGGTAAGGGGTTGTCACAGATCCCATGACAACGGCGGTGGCGGGAGTTGTAGGCAGGACTTGTGCTAGCTGGTAGTCTGTGGCGGTCAAGTTCTTACTGGTGGGCGTGGCTCCAGCTCGATCGATCTCTATGGGCGAGTCTCTGGATCCAGAATGAGCCACAGTGACATCAGACTGATCGCCCTGTACCTGACACTCATCGCTCGAATTAACCACCGCAACTTCATCCTCATCCGTGGTCGAAGCCAAAGGGGGCGGGGTTGGATAGCTTTTCTGGTCAGAGGATTCTGTCTCCATGGGAACAGTTCCAGCATTTTCCTGGCCCATAGAGTTGATTGCCACGCCCCCTTCTCCTTGCAGGAATTTTACTACTTGCTCAGCCTGCTCTTGGGCTTGCAACTGAGCTTGCTTCTGAAGTGCCTCCTCTTTCTCTTTCCTCTGCCTAGCCTCCATCTAAGAAATAGAGCCTTTCATTAAGATCCATTTTTACGACACAAAATATATAGCTACTAAATAATATTAATTCTAACCTGTAAAAAAAAAGTCACTGATAAAGGCTCCACGGAGCCGAAATGTTTGAATCATTATTATAAAATAGTACGAAAATTAAAACAAATATTATTTAGATGGAGAGATTGACTTCGTGAGAATGGGTGTGTCATTATTTAGTGCCTCAACTCAACAATGACAACTTGGACTTCCAAGAGATCCCAAGTCAGTGATTATTTAGGTTTTGATAAAGGAATTTTGGCTGGGGAGGAAGGAGGCGGGGGACGTCACACTCTGACTCATGTAATAAGTATTATATACCCATGTACTTATGTATGTATTTACACAGTATTTATATGCATACATCATGGGTTCACCAATCTTAAAATTGTACTGTCCATATCATACGTACCATTTCTTTCTCTGCTCGAGCTGCTTTCTGCAGACGTAATGACAACAACAACAACAATAGTAATTAGATAACTCATTCCAAGTTACCCCATAACTTTCTTGCTCTCTTCACAGCAAAGGAGCTATGAAGAGAGGCAGGACAACTTATAGAATTTTACTTGACCAATAACATTGCTCTTCAGCACAAAGTAAAAAAAAAGAAAGAAAAATTTAACAATAATAATCTATATAATAATACGCTTGTGTGTCAGTAACGACGACGGTGTGTGTATTCATGAATAATTCACGAGCTTTGTATGGTTCGGTAAAGTATCATTCATTTATGGTAGGTGAAGTATCGTTCATTTATGGTAGGTAAAGTATCGTTCATTTATGGTAGGTAAAGTATCATTCATTTATGGTAGGTAAAGTATCGTTCATTTATGGTAGGTAAAGTATCATTCATTTATGGTAGGTAAAGTATCATTCATTTATGGTAGGTAAAGCATCATTCATTTATGGTAGGTAAAGTATCGTTCATTTATGGTAGGTAAAGCATCGTTCATTTATGGTAGGTAAAGTATTGTTCATTTATGGTAGGTAAAGCATCGTTCATTTATGGTAGGTAAACCATCGTTCATTTATGGTAGGTAAAGCATCGTTCATTTATGGTAGGTAAAGTATCGTTCATTTATGGTAGGTAAAGCATCGTTCATTTATGGTAGGTAAAGCATCGTTCATTTATGGTAGGTAAAGTATCATTCATTTATGGTAGGTAAAGCATCGTTCATTTATGGTAGGTAAAGCATCGTTCATTTATGGTAGGTAAAGCATCGTTCATTTATGGTAGGTAAAGTATCATTCATTTATGGTAGGTAAAGCATCGTTCATTTATGGTAGGTAAAGTATCGTTCATTTATGGTAGGTAAAGCATCGTTCATTTATGGTAGGTAAAGCATCGTTCATTTATGGTAGGTAAAGCATCGTTCATTTATGGTAGGTAAAGCATCGTTCATTTATGGTAGGTAAAGCATCATTCATTTATGGTAGGTAAAGTATCGCCACAATCAGTAGAACGTGCTGGTTACTTCTAAAAAGCGGGTGCGATTGACGATGGAAGGCGGCGTAGGTTTAAAAAAGGAAGGTGAAAGTACAGAAGAGAAGGTAAAAGGCGATTAATCGTAACTGAAAAGCGGATGGAATCAACGAGGTAAGGGGTGTAGGTTTTAAATGGAAGGGAAGATAAGGCAAAAAGGCGAGCGATTAATTATAACTAAAAAGCGGGTGGAATCGACGAGTAAAGGCGGGGGAGGCTAAAGTACGAAATAAAAGACAAAAGTTTCTCAGGACAGAAATTCAGAAGCAGGAGAGATAGACAAAGTAAAAAGGGGCTCCATGACTCAAGAAAAAGAGCTGAAGTTAAGAGAGGTGGGTAGAAGAATAGCTCAGATAGTTCAGAAAAAAGAGAGTAGGAGAGGGAAACTTATGTAACCTTAACCAATGGTAGAGAATGGTAACTGAGTAAGATAACTTGTGCTATTGCATTCTTACTTTGTAATATGTCAAGCGCCACTATGTGGCGGGGTACTTGCTAGTTTATTATTATTACTATTATTATTATTATTATTAATATTAAATAATAATATTAATAATAATTAGAATAATAAAAAATAAATAAATTAATAATAAATTAATAAATAAGTTCAAGTTTTCCTTATTTCTATCTACAGTAAATCCTTGCAATGCCTGCCCTACCATTAGGAGAGGGTCATAGTATATACAGAGTCAGGTGCCAACATGTGACCAGAGTAAGGATGATGACAGCGTTAGTTCAGTTCTAGTTCCAATTCCACACTCTGACTATCACCGGTCAGCTGATAGACTCAGACTGGCATCATGAATATAGTTAACTAGACCTTGCCTTATATGAATACTAGTATTGATGTATTTACATTGATGGCTTCACTGTAGCCTACACTGCAAGTCTGGCTCTCTCTCTCTATTACAATACAAGACTTAGTCATTGAATTAGCCTTCTCCCTGTGAAGGGAGACAGAACAAAAAAACAAAAAAAAGTAATTAAGATTTGAACTGAACTGCAGCAAAAGTAAATATTAATTATGGTGGGCGCCATTACTCCAATTGAGTCTTGTGCTCCAATAGTGACTATACGATAGAGATTTTTCTCCTGTTTAAGACATGGTGCGTTCTATTCTTACATCCTTGAATTAATTCCTGGTATCCAAGAAGCTAGACCGTGAGTGAGTGTGGTAGTGTGGCACAGATATTTATTTCAGCCTGCAGCCATTGTTCACTCGGCTGATAACACCACTATTGTAACTCTCAAGGCAAGTACTGCAAACTCACTAATATTATGATTATGGACTCCATACTCAACTGCAAAGGTTCCTTTATAATGGATTCATAGAATATCTCCTTTAGTTGGCACACACTAGCATTAGTGATGATATCTTTAATGAGGGGGGGGGGAATGAGGCTCTCTCTCCAACAATATTGGGTGATGTAACCAGGGATAAAAGAAGCTGAAAAAGAAGAGCCATTAAAAGATAACAGAGAAATAATTTTCCTTCCCTTTCACACGACAATAACATTCCACTACTCATGTAATTAAAGTTTGACTTCAAATACATTTTCCTCTTCTTTTTTTCTTTAATTAATCCGGTATCACTCCAGATACTCCATTTCCCTCTGTTGTAGTGCCTGTTGTTGTGGTTTACATTCCCCATCAGTACAAACTACGGCAAGGTCTTTCACCATGGCTACACAGCACTAACTTGAGTCCCTCACAGGTATCAGGAAGTAAAATAAACACACAGCAGGTAAAAAAAATATAAAAAAAATAAAAAATATAAAAATATAAAAAGATGGCTATGAACTATAATAATAATAATAATAACAATAGTAATAATAATAATAATAATAACAACAACAATAATAAGAACAATAATGATAATAATAGATAAGTAGATAGGTAGATATGTCGAGATAGGTCGATAGACAGATATAGTGGATAGACAGACAGGCTAATACATATACTTGGCTGACATAATTAAAACTGTACAAGAGGTTAAAACAAATAGGTGTTCTTTTAATTACTAGTATTCTTTCATTTTAACAGGTCTACCAGTTATCAGGCATTGTACACTACTGAAAAACCACACCCACCTCCTCTTGGATGGCTCTCTCCATGTCCTCTTTTTCTTTCTCGAACTTAGTCTTGAGTTTGCCTTTGAGATCCAAGGCCCGAGGCATTACTGCCTCCTTTAGCAGCTTCCTGAGTCGAGCCTTCTCTGTGGGACTTGCCTTGGAGTACTCAGGATGCTTGGGCAGCTTCTCTATGAACAGACTGGTACACACACACACACACACATACACACCTCAATAATACATGTACCTACTAATAAGCATAGTACTTATTCAATCTCTAGTCAAAATATCAATATCCATTTAAAAATATTTAAACCCTTTCAAGAAGCCTTCACTATGACAGGAGCTGGGTGTTACAATTAAACCCAATAGAATCCAGCAGACTCTAAAGCATTGGTAAATAATAATTTCAGGAAAATTGGACATATGATTATTAATTAAGGACGTGTGGCACGCACAAAAACACAACCGATGCAAGACTCGTGCTTGCTTCCCTGGACGTCAATTAACATAAAATATATTTTCGGTTTGCATACATGTATGTGGAAGTAGTGTGTGGTGTATTATACTTATTACACACACAGTGCAGTAATGGCATGGGAAGATGACATCAGCCTAATAGAAATCTTAGTTTACATTAGCTAGGAGAACCAATATGAAGAGAAGGCGCAACGTATTTGTAAACTTTCAGGTAGTTATGTAATACATGAAAATGCATGTACATAACCTTCATAATTAGCTAATATGGTCATGTCCTCCAAGGCAGCTAAGCGTTCGAAGGGCTAGGGGGAAGGGAAGGGACACACGGACACACACACACACACACACACACACACACACACACACACACACAGGTGGTGGTACTTCATATTAAAAGCTAAGCAACTTCTGTACTTAGTTACTCAGAGAGAAAAAAAATTGGAGCCCCATTAGGTGGAGTCTAACAATGAGCATGAGAACTTTGTTTGCTGCTTTGCAGAAAATACAAGAAAAAACAAAAACAAAACAAACTTGATCTAACCTATGAGATAAGCTGGAACTGAAATACTTCTACTATTACTCCGTCCCAAATATCAACTGAGTTTGTAATCTAACCAGAGAAATCACAGGTAGCTGTTCCAGTCGTTCCTTGTTTGTTCTCATTGCCCACCTGACATGTGTCCCAATGGATCAACAACATCGTTGACATAAACTATAAACACAATTACACCTGAACCGTGTCAATCCCCAAGAACAACTATGAGCGGACAGTTAACACATGCTCATTATGACCACCATGAATACGGGGATACAGACCAGCTACATGGCAGCTGAGACTGGAGGGAACAAAGCAATCTTCACTATATTTTATTACTACTGGGACGTTTCAAAGTGTGAGCGTACAAGTCATTAGCACTTCATGCTTGCTATTCTTTCAAGAGAATGCTTTAAAAAATATCCTGAATTATGAAAGAGAGCAGGAGAGGGAAACTTATATAACCTTAATCCATGGTAGATAATGAACTGAGTAAGATAACTTATGCCACTGCATTCTAACTTTGCAAGTTAAACTTGTTTTGATGATCAACTCTAAGTGTAAAAGTGTGTGATATTTATAGGATTCATAACTGCTTTTACTCAGTTATACTTGCTGTCAATAGACGATTAGGGTGATTACAAACATACATGTCACGAATGTAACCTTGAGCTTGTAGCAAGTTGACACATTACATTTTGTGCTTAATAACACTACAAATATAATCAATAACAAAATTAGAAGTGAACTAGCAATTAGCAGGCTGTATTATGTAAAAATACAAAAAAAAATTGTAATTATAATATTTCTGTACAAATATTGATCCTGTAATGTAGCAAAGCATTAAAGAAGAGGTTGTTAGCTGCTAGTGCCATGTTACTACATACCATCAGATAATAACAAACACACACACACACACACACACACACACACACACACACACACACACACACACACACGGATAACTGTCACTTACTAGTCAATACAAATTTTGACTGGGAGCACTTGGCATATTTATTTGGCCATTAATTTAACTTTAATGTCTAATGGTCACCAATATTGTGTTTGGGACAAAATATTTGAGCTACAGATGTGTCCACCAGTGTTGTGTAGTATGTACACTTGTGTGTTTGTTTGTAGAGAAATAATGCCTTGTGCAGATGAGAAAAGGAAATATGCATTTAACCTCAAATCTAGCAAGGCTTTGGTATAGCTTTGTACTACTTATACTCTACTCACGTGGCAATCTTGTTATAGAGCATGTAGGCTCTGTCCCACTGGCCTTCTTTGTAGTAGACACGAGCCTGGAGGGAACAAGGTAAGAGCAGGAGGAAAGGGGGGAAGGAGGGAGTGAAGAGAGGAAGACAAAAGGAAAATGTAGCAGTGGGAACTGAAGATGACTCTTCATTACATGTATATACAAATATTACATCTGTAAGTGTCTTATCTTCACATGCATACTAGAGTATACGTGTTCCTCTTGGCAAAGAAATATTTACAAGTGGCCAAGTGAATAATACTTCATAAGATTTAGTAAGATAATCCATATCAAAACATGTGAATGCACAAAAGTATTACACACTGAAAGTTGATGAAATCCCATACACTTACCACATTGCAGTATCCACTATTATTATTATTATTATTGTATTTTTTATATGAATTAGATTCTAGGAAAAATGGAAATTTCACAACCCAGCCTTTCACTTAAAAAAACAAAAAAAACAAAAATAAAAACACACACATAAAAAACAACAAATCAATCAGAAATAGCTGAGTGAGAGAGTCATGGTTACTGTTCTTGCTGCTGGCAGTATTACCTTAACTGTTGTGGTACTGTTGAGTTTATATGGAATATTTAACATACAGCTCTTATCTCAAGAACATACTCTAGTGTAGCCTCACCAACAAACAAACAAACATGAGCTTATAGAAAGTGAGTGTAAAAAATGTACCAAGTTGTTTATCTGTAGAAACATAGAGTGAGGAGAGAGCAGCAAAGTAGGCATGGAGTCACATGAATCATGTCAATAGCCATTCTTTTCCTTACTGTACAAACAACAATGACTGACATGCCCTTTCATGCTGACTGCACAAAGGAACCAGACAGGGAAGAAAAAAAAAATCAGAGGCCAACTAAGGAGGCACCTAAAGGTCACTTTCCACTTACATCACGACAACTCATGCTTGTTAATCCCCTGGTCAATCAAAAATACTCAAACAGCAAACAACTAGCTTGTACCCATGAAAGCAGTTTAGGTTCTGCTCTGCTCCCACAGCTATACAACCATGCTACTTTTCACTCATAGTGCGAACCATTAACCATTACCTGCCGCTCCATCTCTGATAAGCTTCTGAAGTATCGCTTAATTGGGATAGTCTTGTCAATTTCCACGGAGCTGCCGTGGTCTCTCAGTTTGTTGATCCTAGCAACGGGGTCTAGGATGAGCTCCCTGGACGTCTCCTGCTTCCTGAGCGTTGGTGGCATTGGTTCGCGTAAGAATGAAGACGACTGCTGGAAGGACAATGTCAGAGAGTTTATACTTAAGCCAATATAAAGGAGCGTTCCTAGCTTCCCGCAGCCGTAGGATGGGACCGAGATCTAAAAAGGTAAAGGTCGTCGAGGGGAAATCCCGTTGTTTGATAAATTAGCGGAAGAAGAGTTTTGACTCAAGCTCAGAGGGGAATGGTAAAGGGGAATGGTAAAGGTGGTTCAATATGAATAAAATATTAATACAGCAAATGAGAGTGAAATCTATCAATTGAATTTAATGCCAACCAAAATGCTATAAAAAATTCAGTTCTTTCATTTGTTGCAATAGTTTTTCTTGTGTGACTCCTTCACCAATCATCTCGTACACTTTCTTGGCTACAGCCTTGGAATAGTGCTCAGTGGAGAGCCAGCTCTCCATGTCATCTTTTTCAATGCTGTTTTGATCAGAAGGTTCCACCCAGGACCTTGGAGAGGCACACTGGTAATGAGTGGTATTGGCAATCCTCAAACTGTGGTCGCTAGTCTTCCTTCGCCTGTGAAGAGTATCACATATATAGCACTCAAAGCCTTCAATGAAATTGATTCCTTCTTCTCCAGAGTCAGATTCTCCATCCACCACCCATTCTCTGGCCTTGTAGTGCTCCAAGAGTCTCTTATTTGTTACTCCATCCTTCTTGAAGCTCAGGTACTTGTCATAGCTGGCATCGTCCTGGCTGAGTCTAATTAAATACTCGGCCAATTCTTTGGGTGACTTGAAGTCATTGGCCAAGATAATTGAGGTGTGGCTGGCTGAGGGGTCCCAATCCCGTATGGTAGGAGATCCTCTTACAATCGGTATAGTTCCAGCGTAAAGTGGTCGCCAGAACTTCTCCGTTAAGTAGTCGTGGCAGATTCCGTTTTCCAAGGCTAATACAAACTTGTACTTACTGACTAAATCTAGGATAGCTTCACTGCCAAAAGTAAGTGGATCTGTGAGTTTCTGGGGCAAGGCTTTGTTATGCAAGCACTTGCCGTAGCTATCCACATCAATATACTTCATGAGATTTCGGACGTAAGCGTCACGGGCGGCAGGATTGGAGCACCCAGATTGCATGTACATAACTGGTGCTAAGCCGCCCTGACTCTTTTGAGCCGTCGGGGTTCTAATCGGCTGGAGGAGATGCCTCTTGAGAGTGTGCAAGAAGTGAAGGTGGAGAGGATAGTCAGAGTAGCGGCTGAAGGTAGAGGTGATGTTGAAGAGAGAGATACCTTCTTCGGTTACCAGCAACCAGTTATTTTTGGGTGACTCTTCGTGGAGCAAGCACCACATGTGACGCTGCTTCCTTGGCAAAGGCAAGTCATGTATTTTAAAGTCTGTCCCATAAAATATGATGGCGGAAACTTCATTGTCTGGATTGGTCAGCTCTGTTCTACTCCTAGTGATTAGACAGCTATTGCCTGAGGGACATTTTTTCACTCTCCTTTGACTTGGTGCCAGGGATGTCCACCACAGAATGATTGGGAGATCGATGTGGCGCTCTGGACGCAGGAAAACCTTCTCGTCTCTTTTTTCTACGAAATCATTTGGTTCAGACTCGTCAGGACTCTGAGGACCGATCGGGTCGAATTCTGGCGGACCGAAGTCACCGTGCTCGGGCATCAAATCCATATACATTACGAACAGGTACAAAGAGAAGCAAACCGGGATTGAACCGAAAAAGACACAAGCTATGGAAATCCTTTTCATCTTCGCTCCCCACCGCCACACCGCTACTAAGACGTTACTATACTCCTTACCACACAACAGTCGTCCTTTGCAGGTCTAGACCCGCCCACTATCTGCACCCACCAAAGTAACGATATTTACCAAATTTTAGACTTTTAAAAATGGCCAACAGAACAGCCAAGGATGCTAAGTCCATAAAAGGGACTAATCCTCAATATTTAGTGGAGAAGATTATCAGAACTCGAATATACGATTGCCAGTACTGGAAAGAAGAATGCTTTGGTTTGACTGGTTAGTTTAAAGTCAAAGTAACAGATTTAAGCTAGTCACATACGAAAGAGAATGGTCTAAAATATTTTTGTCCAGGAGAGGTCCACAAGTTTATGTCAATATTATCTATTCAACACAATGCTGTATTTAAAGTATATTTAACAATCCAACTCCTACTACTATGTCCAATAATAACACACACCACAAGTATACCATCTGTTTTTCCACCACAACATAAAGTGTATTTTGTATACCTAGTTTAGTTGGTTGCTGAAAGGTGTGGCTTGCAAGACCAGTGAAATACGGATTTAGGCCATGGCAAGACATTGTTTGTAAACATATGTAATAAGATAATCGTCATTTGTATTCGTTTTTAGCGGAGCTACTGGTAGACCGTGCTATGGCACTAAACCATGTGGGTGGTCACTATGGCAGCAACATCAAGCCCACACCCTTTCTGTGTCTGGTACTGAAAATGCTGCAGATCCAACCGTCCAAGGATATTATCATTGAGTTTATCAAGAACCCAGACTACAAGTATGTTGTCCGTTTCACGATGCATGACGGTCAAGCAGGATGCATTGGGCTGGATGAGTCTTTCATTACAGAGAGGAAATGTGTATAAACATCCCTTACCAGTTTTGCTCACAAAATTAATTTGGTAAACTTCCCATGTCCATGATATTGTATAATATTAAATTTGCTAGCTGTTTCTTGTTGGACTACACGTGTCAATAAACTTTAATTCCAGTACGACGTTTCGACCAAGTTTGCTGGTCTTCTTCAGGTACGGAAAATAACAAAAAGTGGAGTGACTGGTTGAATGACTCAATAAATGGTGAATGGATGAATGACTTATTACTGAGTCATTCAGAAAGTCACTCCACTTTTTTGCTATTTTCTGTACCTGAAGAAGACCAGCAAACTTGGTCGAAACGTCGTACTGGAATTAAAGTTTTTTGACGTGTGTGGTCCAACAAGAAACAGCTAGCAAATAGAATCATCTAAACTGCATCACTATGCCTCTCAAAAATTAATTGCATAATATTGATAATCACAAAAAAAAAGAAAGTATGTGGTTTGATGCTATAGCTAAAATAGAACAGTGTATGAGTGTAAAAAATATAGGTAAATTATAAAAATAGTGTAAATTTAACATAATCTTTCGCTGAACTATGTCAGGTATGTGCGAGCTCTGGGTGCGATTTATCTACGTCTGACTGGAGACACATTGGAATGTTACAACTATCTGGAACCTCTCCTCAATGACTACAGGAAACTCAAGAAGAAGAACAGAGGAGGACGTAAGTATGTGTGTGGTTCAGGAAGGGAACTGACAACTGTGTGGTCGTATGAAACACTGTTATAGAGAAATGAAGCAGCACCAAAGGTGCGAGCCTTCAGCAATACTATTTCAAAATCATTCCACAGATCAAAACCAAATTTTATTTGGCTATTCCTAATCAGGTAGTATAGTTCGACAATGAAAACTTTAGATGTAAATTTGTAGGAGAAGAAGCCATGCATGCAAGAGACACTCACCGCTATATAATAAGAAGTTCATGCCTAAATCAGCGGTATTGTCAGTAATTTCCAAATCTGAGCATGACAGACAGACAAACAAACAGGATGACTACTAACCCTCTCGTGCATGCACACTGAGGGTTAATTACATACACTCTATTATTAATATCTGTTGTGCTCTTGCTGTGTATCATAGCTTTTGAACTCCTGCTTTTTCTGTAGTATGAACATAGAAGCTTCTTCTTCCAACCACTGCTATCCGAATAATACATTTTATTGCTGTTTTTGTCATCGTTGTTGCTTTTATTATTGTTATTATTATTATAATTATGGCTACTACAGTATTGTTATCATTATTAACAGCGTGCTTAGCTCATCCTATTTGTACATAAATAAACATATACTAGTGGTGTGCTTCAGTGTAAATGGCAATCAATCTAGCCTTTATGAACAGTATTAGATAGTAAATGAACATGTATGTAAAGTTTTATTCACATTCTCAATATAAGCATTCAATTTTTAACCATTATATTGTGAGTAATGAGCTAGGAGAGAGCTAGCTACTACTCTGTGTTCTGTAAAACTTATAACCTTTTGTTTTCTTGAAGCTAGTGTGGTATTTAGCAGCACACTGAAGTTAATTAAAGTGCATTCCCCTTTTAATGGCATGCAGAATTCAAAATGTACTTACCATTTGACGGTGCTGAAGAGAAATAAGTGCAATTTTTCAGTGGCTCTTATGGTTGGCTATGCGTTGTTAGGTATATGACAATGTAGGCCAAAGTTGAAGCATTTAGCTGTTAAAGCCATTTATTGGCAAGAGTGATAACCTTGGGTCTGAACATAGCAAGTGTTTTTAACAGTGAGCGCGCAAAGCAAAGCGAGGTCCTATCAGGAGCATACAAATTCAAACCAGTGGGAATATATAAATATATATATGCCCCTGATAGGACCTCGCTTTGCTTTGCGCGCTCACTGATAAAAACACTTGCTATATTCAGACCCAAGGTTATCACTCTTGCCAATAAATTGCTTTAGCGCCAAGGTTTTGATTCACCAGATACGTTATTATCTATTCCAGAGTTTGAACTTATTCATGTGGACGAGTTTATAGATGAGCTGCTCACAGAAGAGAGGTCATGTGATATCATTCTGCCCAGGGTACAGAAGAGGCACATCTTGGAGCAGAACGAGCAGCTGGAACCTCGAGTGAGTGCTCTAGATGAAGACCTCTCCGATGAAGAAGAAGAGGAGGAAGAGGAAGAAGAAGAGGAGGAAGAAGAAGAAAAACATAAGTCTTCAAGAAGCAGGAGGTCTCCAAGTCCTCAGGAGAGGGAGCAGCATCATCACAGGCGCAAAGAAGAGAGAGAGGAAAGGAGGAGGAGTCGAGACAGGGAGAGGGACAGGAGTAGGGATAGAGACAGGGACAGGAGTAGGGATAGAGACAGGGACAGGAGTAGGGAGCGGGACAGAGAGAGAAGCAGGAGAGAACACAGAAGGTGTGTGTGTGTGTGTGTGTGCATGCAAGTACAAATGTGTTTGCTCGTGCATGGGTGTGTATGCGTGTCTTGGTGTTCTGATTTGAGTTCATAAAATAAAGAACACTCTTGGTTGGAGTATACATTTTGAAACTCCATATTCTAAGTTTTAGACTACTCAAAGTAATACAGTTTCAATTGCAAAGACCATTGGTCTTATGAGTAGTGTGTACTCAGCAGGGCTGCATTGAAGAGGGGAAAAGGAACAGACTCCTCCCCCCACTAGAAGTCCTTTAGTACTAATTTTTAACTTTTCCAACTTGAAATCAACACAGTTTCGCATATTTCTGTAAGCACTGCAAGTGCCCCTCCTAAAATCCTAGAAATTTTGTTTTTGCCTCTTGCTAGGTTTATTTTCTGTATGCGACCCAAGCAACCTGGGGCAAGTGAATGTGTTTATTACCAATCTATTTATTGGGTGTTGTTCAATTAGACGGAGCAAGTCTCCTCATGGAGACAGGAACAGATCTCGATCACCCAAAAGGAGACGGTCTCGATCCCGTTCACCACGACGACACCACAGGTCACGCTCTCCGCGTAGACACAGGCATGATAGAGATGACAGGAAGGATGAGAAATCAACCTCCAAATCCTCCAAGAAATCGAAGAAGGAGACCAGTGAGAGTGTGGAGATACGGCAGGCCAATGAACTACGAGCAAAGCTCGGCATCAAACCACTCAGGGCATGAAGACTTGACCTCACTCATTAAAACACCTAGCACCAACTATTATTTCTGTCATTCACACGCTTTTGTTTAATTTTTAATAAGAGGGACGAATAACAAGTAAAAATATGGCTAGACGAGGAGAAGTGGTTGGCAGGATAGGCTGCTGGGAAAAAAATTTTTTAATTTCTTTTTACAGCTTTGAGTTGTTACAAAAAAATGGAACAGCACACATTTGAATTAATATAATGGATATACTCAAGTGATGGAAGTGAGATTGAGAAGGCAGGAAGTAAAAGATACGACATGCAATTACACTAGTTTAAGTTTCATACTGCTAGCATGTGTTAGAATGAATACTTCATTCCTATTGTTAGATGCATAAGCTAATCTCGTAGTGTGTACTTCTTGCGATTTATTATTTCAGTCACAATGCAAGGTGTAAACATGAAGTCTATATTGGCCCAGTTTGCTGCTTTATTTATTGCAGGTATATCACACTCCAAGTAGGCGTTTATACTATCCTATTTCTTGTGTTTAATATACATATTAGACTTGATGTACTGGTCCTGGAGAGTTTGGTATGAATAATTATAATCGAAGTTGATTTTTTCATTCCCAATTTCATTCTTGCGTCACATGCTGTTGACCATGTGGCTAGTGGCTAACAAAACTCTCTCTCTCTCTCACACATCTCTCTCTCTCTCTCTCTCACATCTCTCTCTCTCTCTCACACATCTCTCTCTCTCTCTCACATCTCGCCAAGCTAGACCCTTTACCAAATATCCCTCTCTTTCGAAAATGACGGTTGAATTTAGATGACGTCAAATGTTTGACGCTGATGATGGGGTGTCTTACTAACCACGCCCACCAAATACAGTGCGCTTCATTTAGATTAATCAGGAAATGGTTCAGAATTGAATTGCAATGGCAACATCAGAGAAAAGACAAATTGTGAAGATAGTTTGCCTTTGCGTAGCTTGGTATTTCTTTAGTTCTTTTAACAATGTGGTGGGGAAGAAGATATTTCACGTGTTTCCTTACCCTGTGACCCTATGTATGGTCCAGCTTATAGTCCTAAATGCTTTCCTTGGTCCTTCTCTTACTCTTCTGGGCGTGGACCGAGCGCCGTATGTCAGTCGACGCTTCTACGTCCGCAGAATAGTTCCTCTATCTGTGGGAAAGATGCTCTTGGTCGTGTCAGCTCACATCAGTATCCTGAAGGTGCCAGTGTCCTATGCACATACAGGTAAGTGCCACTAATCCCTGTGAAGCAAACCTAGAGCATGCCAGTGCTGTCAGCTATTGAGTAAATAGCACATTCATTTTCTCTCCGTCCCTCCCACTTTTTTTTTTTTAGTATAGTAAAGCTTTGTTTTGAGTATTGATCAATGAATATTGGAGTGGTATTCTTTATACTTGTAAGTAGTAGGTCATAATCTGGAGGCATTTGATTTGTATTCGTTTGCTTACAACCATGGGTATTCATGCTTGGGTGATGTTCAAGATTTTCTTGATCATAGTTACTTCAGCTGACCTGAAGTTCCTTGCTATTATATTGTGCATGTGGACATACCTACAGTCTTGTTAGAAAACTTCAAAGAACTTGTCCATTATTACTCGATAATGCTGAAGAAATTTGCTCCTACCATGTAAGAATAGGAGCACTAGGTTTATACCACCACCATTTAGCATGTGAGGCCCACCCTATGCTGCTCTTTCAATTTCTCTATGATAATATAGCTTTATTTATGAATGGATTAGTTGGTGTGTGTGTGTGTGTTTATGTAATTGTGTGTGCTGTATAGCCTGCACTTTATTTGATTATTTATTTTGTTTTATTATTTTTCTATGTGTCATACCATTGCCATATCTTCTCCTTGGATAACAGTGAAGGTAAGCAAGTGCTTGTTGTCTGGTAGTGTTGCATTATTTCTGACTATCCTAAGAATGATTGCCTCTGCGTAAATTTAAGTTTCTGAGTGATAGTATTAAATGCCAGGGTTTTATACGAAGGGAAGCAGCCGTGAAATCTTCCTCCAACCACAATTTAAACCAAAAAAAATTGAATTCCATGAGTAGTAATAAGATCATGCATGTGACCAAACTTAGTGGCGAAGTATTCACTCTCTTATAGGCATGTGCTTCAAAGTAGTATGGGTTAAAAATGGGTGTGGCTAAGTTCATGCTCTGTCTCCAACAACCCCCAGCTAAAAACCCTGTAATGAAACCCTGATATGCAAATTTATACTTTTTTTTTCATCCTTGTGCCTTGAGGTGCCTTTTTTTTTTTTTTTTTTCCTTTTCTTTTTTTTCTTAATGAAAAGCTAGCAGTGCTTCATGAGCATTGATACGTATGCCATGCTGGAACATTCATTAGTATTGCTACTGTAGCTTGCTGGATGTACATATGTGCTCCAGCTCAAAAACATAAGTGATAACAATTTGTTATGATTGGTTTCGACATAGACCTCAGCTATATAATAAATCACTCGGTTTAAATAGTAAGAATCTTTCTCAGCAGCCAACATCAATTGTTGTTTTTTGTAAAGCTATTTTATAGACACTCGTGCAGGTTGAAAACACTGGGTTTTCACATTTAGCTAATGTTTGTCTACTTATTGATTATGTTGTGTGTTTGGTTTGCTTTCCTCCCAGGCTACGATGCCAATATTTACAGTATTGCTCTCTCTCATTGTACTCAAGGAGACGTTCTCCATTAAGGTACGCTCGTACTGTACGTCAAGGCAGCGCAAAACTGTCATTAATATGTAATTGTATTAAAGAAGAAGCTCACATCACATACAGTTGTGCTAATTCTGGTGTGTTCATGTGTGTTGTGATGTTTTCTCTTGCGAGTTTTTAGCCGGGCTCCAGGAGCTCTGCTTGCATGGCTCACAGTGCCTGCTTAGTGCACTGGCATCCTGGCTCTGCCAGGTGCATGTGACCGCCTAGCTGCAGCAAGAGAATTTGCATTGTGTGTGTGTGTGTGTGTGTGTGTGTGTGTGTGTGTGTGTTAGGTATATTTGTCCCTGGTTCCTATCGTGAGTGGTGTACTGATAGCTACAGTGACAGAGCTCAGGTTTGACTTGGTGGGTCTTGTGGCAGCCCTCAGTGCAACTCTGTTTGCTGCTCTACAGAACATCTACTCCAAAAAGGTGTGTATGTACATAAGCATTCTTATTGTGTACAGTGGTTTAGAATGTAGGCGGAGATTGCGTCAAATGAATAGCACTTATTTTTTATCAGACTACGGTATAGCCTAAATTGATGGTTCTCAAAATTAACGCAGTTACTATGTATTCAACCAGTAAATGAATCTATGCCCTGTACCTCTTTACCAGTTTTTGTCCTCCAATATGTAGGATATTTTATAATTTCTTTCATATTGAGTTAGATAAAAATAATTTACTGTACGAAACATCTGTATTTTTAATGATACTTTACCATGTCAGTTGTATTGACCAGGTCAGCACTGAATTGTTTGGTGACATTAGGACCAGAAAAGATGCACAGTTAGATATGGTGTGAAGTGTATATACACTGTAAACACTTGTACACATTACAAGAATGTTAATTTTCACTTTTCATTGATGATCTTTTTTTTTTCAAGGTTATTGACTTATTTTGCTACACTGTTTAATTGTTGTTTTTTGCTGTCAAGAGTATTTAAATGTCCAAGTAATTTATCATTGAGTCAATCTTACTTCAAGAAGATGTTTGTATACACATTAGATGTGATGATATTATGCGTAGTGTATGAAGGAGGTGCGAATCCATCATCTACGTCTGCTACTCTATCTGAGTCAACTGGCCTGCGTCTTCCTGTTCCCTCTGTGGATGTACACTGACGTATGGGACATCATTTTAAACCTGCACAAGGTCATTGATTGGGCATAGGTCATTGATTGGGCATGTATATACATACATACATGTGTTTGTGGGGACATGAGTGTATTTGTGCACATGTCAGTGTTTTATACAGGGGGGTGGGGATGAAACACTGGGACTCCACCCTTCCCCCCACACCCCCTTTTCTCCACCCACTAATGAATGTAATGAATGAAGCCACAAATGAAGCTTCTTCAATCTATACAATTCTCCTAACTCTAGTGTATTTTAATGTTTTGAAATGAACGGTTGACATAAATATTTTCTTCAGTTGCAATAGAATGCTCTGGTTTTGCTGTCCTGTAATATTCATATTGTAATTCATGTGGTAGTGAGTAAAGGGAGCTGATCTACAAGCCTATAATTTTCACATTAAAACTACTAAATAGAATTCATGAGAGATAATTCACTTTTTATTTATTAATCCTGCGTGTGTGCACATCTCAAAGTATATAGCCCCACCCTCTAACGTTGATGTTTCTCCCCCCTCCCCCCAACTGTTTTTGCGTTTCCCTACCCCCTATTTGTTGTATATAATCTATAAACAATACAGGCTTATTATAAATAACACGGAAGTTAACGTTCCCATCCTGGATGTCTATTGCTGTAATACAGGTGCAGCACCTTGGCTGGCTATCCTTGGTCATTCCTCTCAATGGTTTGCTCAACTTTGGCCAAAACATTGTTGCTTTCAGCATGATCTCGGCCGTCTCTCCTGTCAGCTACTCGGTGGCCAATGCCACAAAAAGGATATGCGTCATCTCCTTCTCTCTGCTCATGCTCAGAAACCCCGTCACAGCTTGGAATGTGTGTGGAATGGCCACTGCTATTTCTGGCGTTTGCATGTATAACAAAGTAAGTTAACAATCGGAATGGTAAGGTTATTAATTAGGAGTTGCAGGAGTTATGATACTAAACTATGTAAGCTGGCAATGCCTTTAAGCAGGGATTCATTTAGGGGGGGGAGGTGCACTTGCCCCCTCTTGAAGTCAGTTTGTCCCCCTTGAAATATTCTTAAAATTTCATAAGCAAAGAGTGAAGTTAAAAAAAGTGAATAATGAAGGTGATTGCGAATGCTTAAATCACAAGTTTATTGCTGCTCTAATTATTCTCTTGGTAATTGAAACCCCTCTTCTTTTCCATCTTAATTATGTATGAAAGTTTTATTTCTTTCCTTTTCGTTTCCCTGACATTTCTAATAAAGCGAAAAAATTCACAATTAGTTCCAACCTCCCATTTATCGTAGTTTTAACTTATTCCCTGGCATTGCTTGTTGATGATGATTCCTACCTTGTCTGACCTTCTTAAAATAGGAAGATTTACACACAATGGGTCACGTGTTGGGAGGAATGAAATGATGTAGCAATTGGTAAAGTATAGTCAATTATTAAATAATCTTAGCCACCGTGTTGTGGTTCTGTCTACCTTATTTCCTGCATAAAAATAGTTGTAACTTTGAAATCTTGGTTTTTAATAAAATCTCCTTGGAAAGATTGCTTTGCACAGTTTCAAGTACATGACTATTACTTGCAATGGATATCTAACGATATAGCACCATGTACTATTAGTTATTAGATTTGAGCACTTCTTTCAGCAATAGAGGAAGTGACTAGCTGATATTTTGCACTGTAATTACATTGAGTGGTTGTCTTTTACCAAGGACTTTGGGCACTATTCCCACGGCTCTGCAGAAAAACAACAACCTCCAGTTTCTAGGTTGGTTGTGGAGTTCGGGAAGGTGATCAATTATAGTTCAGTTAGTGAAGTATGAGAAGTATATTAGCCCATTTTTAAATAGAGTTCCTTGAGAATTTTGATAGCTAATTAGTTATATTTGACATAATGTCCAGTCCTATGTGCCTGGAGGTAAAGATGACTTTCAGGAAGTATACAAACTTTCAACATGTATACTTAGCTTGTGTCTATTGGGCGCTAAACTTATACCTTTCATAATCATGTATTGAATACGGAGGCCTATACCGATGGGTCGATCAGTCAGGGTAGTGAGGCCTGACCCAACCAGCAAAACAGACCTTTGCTAACTCAAGCAAATTATACGGAATAGAACTCCAACTAGAGCTCCTGAACTATCTGTGGCAACTAAGATGAGACAGTTGAAGTCCTTAAATATAAGAAGCTATGTAGGGCTAGGGATAGGGCTAAGGCTATGGCTAGGTAGCTATAATAAACTACAGAAAATAATGAAGCACCAAAGGTGCGAACCCTCAGCGCTATTGAACACTACCTAGCTATTACAATTTTATAATCTCCTTCCAAAAGAATAAGCAATCTGTTAGCTATTTTAGTGAGGCATCAAAATAGCTGGACCAATGAAAATGGCACATGGAAACGCTGTCTTCATAAGAGAAGAAGCTAAACTAGCCAGAAATACTCTCCGATATACATTTTCAACGGGAAACTTCACTTCTTTCAACTCAGTCAACTTCCCTGAGCATAAAGCGAACTACACCGCTGACTGCAAGAAATAATTTGTTCATGTGATTATGATGTGATGCTATAAAAGCTGGTACCTACGCGGAGTTGATAGCTTCGCGTTTTCTCAACGATTAGCCTGAAATTAAAAAAAAGTAGCACAATAAAAGGTCTTAAATCTTCGTCCTGAGTAAGTTCATACCTAAATCAACTGTTAATAATTGTCAGTAATCTCCAAAATCAGAGCATGACAGACAGACAGACAGACAGACAGGACGACTACTGTGGGGGTTTCGAACAGGCTGCTTGAGGGAACAGAACATGTAGGCCCTTCCTAATTAGTAGACTGCCACCAGTTCACTCTTGTCCAGCGGTTTAATGCTGTACTTCCAGTGCTAGAGTAGCTAGTTGTAGCCACCCTCCACCCGGTGAGTTTTAAGTCTTTTAATTAGTACAGTAAGATCCAGCAGAATGCTGACACGGAAGAATGACTATGATGAACGCCAACTGACTCACCAAACTCAGTCACTTAAATACGAAACCAACACTTTTGCACACGAACACAGATGCACACGGCACAACACACGCGAACATAAATCAACTCCAATTAACAAGGTTCCAAATTCATTAATAACACCACACAACAACTGGGAACTATGTCTTTCAACACACACACACACACACGAATGTTCTCTGTACTCTTCAGGGTCTCTGCCCCACAACTTCTATAACCCTCTTGTGCATGCGCTGAGGGTTAATAAAGTTGATAGTAACTGAGAATAATGAAAAAGTAAACAAACTGAGGTGAGGCATGCTGGTCCTATCCTTCATAGCTGCATTTCAAAACTTAACTGTAGTTTGATCGTTTCATGCTCGATATCAGGGCAAAAACTTGTCCAACCATTGGTACAGTCCTCTTCAGTGAAATGCATTGATCTGAATGCAGGCAATGCATTATCAGTTACAGGCAGTGAAGTAAAATATTTATTGCCCATTTTACAAGCAATCATTACTGTTGGTGAGGGAGCAACTGATGAGGGAGGGAGGAAGGAGGGGTGTAGTTCTAGGTGGCAATGGTATAATTATAATCGTGCATTTTTAAAGAAACAGTAATTAATATAAGTGCATTAGATTAATTATATACTGGGATGAATGATAAAACAGTAATAAGAATGGATAAAGATAGTAAATAGCAAAAATACACCTATATCATAAACAACAACATGCAACTGTGTGTGTATCGTGTATATATTATATATTTATAATTAGTACTTCTGTGAAATATCTTATATTTAATTGTTATCAAGTGCACTATCCAGTAGTTAGGCAAGAATGAAATGTTACTTATTAATAAATGGATCATGAAGAAATAAGTGTGAGAAATTTATAGTTTCATTGCGCCTTTCAAGATTTGCTTATGTAATATACAACATCAAAACTTCGCACGCTGAACTGGTTTTATATTTGTTGTGGTTGTTACTATTTAGATCAAGCTTAGTGAAAAGCACTCAAGCAAGAGCCCCATCTTACCGACAGTTGTTGCTTCAGAGCAGCACAAGTCAGAATTCCAGGAATCTAGCTCCTCTGGAAGGTCCAATGAAACACTCCATCAAATCAAGAGAAATCCAGCACAGCTACCACTTCGAGCTATCATTTAGTAGGCTTTAATTATTTTCAGTATATGTATATAAATTATTTTGTGAATCATAACATTTTTATCAGTAAATTGTTGTTGTTGTTTTAATTTTTTTTAAATTTTATTTTAGCCATTGTACAATTTTATAACAAAACTAAGTAAAAATTGTATGCTACAAGTCACTCATTCTATTTGCTATTAAATCTGAGACTCACTCCTTATTTTGTGTAATCATTGCTATGATCACCTCAGGATTACAGTGTACTTGTGTTTTATGTAGTAAATAGATACAGACAGGTAAACCAATCAGTTAGTAGTTTGAATGGGATCATCCAAGATGAAGTAAGAAGTAATAGAACATCGATATTAATTTGATACATGGTTGGGTGCAGTATCTCTGATAAATTAGAATTTTATTCTGAATTACCAATCAAGTGATTTAATTAAAGTCTTCCCCCCCCCCCCCTTCAGAGTAGTCTCTGTACTTCAGCAGTATGTACTCTCTAGATAACACCCCCCACACTCTTACTATATCTAATTAATAGTTTCTTCCTTCTTGGTAATTTATTGAACTATGCTTACTAGAACACTCCTCCCACTGGCATTTAATTGAATTGTTCTACTCTACTTGCTATTCAATTTAATTCACGACATCATGTATTTATTAAAAAGAGGCTCATTATTATTAAATAAGTAAACCGATCATTAAATTTTGTTCCAAATATCAAATATTAATATTACTCTGGGATCGTGTCCCCCGTGGTATACCTCGTGTTCCCAAGAAGAATCAAAAATCAAAACTTTCCCTTCTTCCCAAGTTCTCCACTCTCGTCCAACTCGTATTTTAGCACCGCCAGAGTGTACTAGCGTCAGGTGGCCCCTAAGGCGATCATTAGTTGGGCCGGTATGTGGGCGAATATGAGTACCAGGTAATATGCGAGAAAATTTGACTTCTATAAAATCTTTTTTACAATTTCTAAGTACTTCAGTAGAATTGGGGTAGAAGTCAAGGGCGTAAGATGTATAATTTTTCGAATTGGAATGCTTTAGATAAAGCATTTTCCACGTGTCCGTATCTACGGACGGAATGTTTGTTATTTCATTTGAGAAACCTATAGTACTTTTCTTAAAATTTTCAAGCAATTCATTTCTTATTATTGCATAATTTTCTTCCAAGGTGGAGACGAAGGGATAATCTTTAGTGTCATGCCATGGTTTTGCAGGTACTTTAGGATCAAACGCCCACTCTGGTCGCTGTAAAACGTGAGACCATATTCGCCTTTGAACTGCATTCTCGTAAAGACTATAGGCTAAATCGTGACTTCCGAGTTTCATTAGAGAGAGGCCTAGCTGGCTTATGATGAATGAACTGTTTGGATGGTAGAACAATGCTTTCCCGTACAGATCGATATCCTCAAGTACATCGAGTTTCTCTTCAGTTCTTTTCAGATTGAATAATTGAAGAGAAGCGACATCGCCCGGAGTAATGTTATGTAGTATAGCCGAAAGCTCGTAGTAGAAACTGCTAAACTCGTGATGCGCGGCGTGCTTAGGCAAAGTCAGGCCACATTTCATAAACAAATCCTCTCGAATATGAAGTAGAGGCATATAAGCTGAAAATTTCAATATTTCCTGTAGCATTGTTTGTTGGTGACTGTTGATACATTTTTCGTGTGAAGATGCACTATTTTTGTCACAAAACCTCGCGAGTACTAAACACGGATTATCCCCAGGAGTCAGAGTCAAAGAAAAACCTGGCGATAGTTTAATATAATATAAACTTTGCTTCTCAGATGCTGATACGATTTTGAGAAGGAAAAGAATACAAAGTAAAGGTAGGAATTGCTGGAGAAAGCGCATGTTTATTGTGTTTCTTAAGCGAGCGAGATGGCTTTTTATGTGGTTCCGCGCATGCTCAGTATCCAAGAAAATGCCAATTCACTTAGTAATAATAACTAAAACAATTATAATAATACTAAAATAATAATACTAAAATACTAATAATACTAAAACTAAAATAATAACACTAAATAATAACTACAATAATAACAACAACAACAACAACAATAATAAGTAAGTTTGTGCTTCTTAAAATAATCTATTCTTAATACAAATAAATTTAACAAATACATTTATGTGTCAGAGTCACTGGAGTCACTTGAATAAGTAGAGAGACTCAGGAGTGCCCCCAATCCTGAACTTTGATTGCCATTAGATTCTGTGTCTTTGTTGAGTTCTTCCACACTGTTGTCTCCTTCGGGTTTCTCTTTGACGTCACTTGAAGTAGACAAGGTAAGTTTTTGCTTTTTCTCGGATTCACAAACTTCATTCTTTGAATCACTCATACTCCTGTAAGATAGAACAAACAGGAATAAATAGATAAAGGAAGCTCAAACAATAAAAGCTCGTTGATCTGTTGCACCAAAACTTCAAAGACTTGATCTTTAGTTAAAAAAAAAAAAAATGAAGAGAAGGGGGCATAGTTTAGTGGCGTGTGACAATTAGAACACTATTTCTGGTAATTCATACCCTCATACTAATGGTGGGAAGATGTATGCTGTTTAGTCTTGATGTGAAGTCTAAAATTAGTAGAGAGCAAACTAGAGGAGTTGTTCAAGTGTTCATTTTGTCCGGAAGTAATAATATGTAACCAATTATGATCCAGGGGTGTGGCTATTGTGAACCTAGGGGTGTGGCATGATATAATCAAGTGAGAATTGATGAGCACAGGCTGTCTAGAAAAACAAAAACTAACACTTTGGGTACATGATGGTCAGTAGATGTCAAACAATAACTACAAAAACAAAACATAAATGAAATCTCTCACAATTTAGTGTATTTAGGTTGAAGTACATATCTAGCCTTTTTATGTATTTTTTTAAAACAATAATTGTATTAAATTTGTCAAACTTGGCTTAAATTTGATAAGTTTTGAGCCCCATAAACATATGGCTGAAGTCTCTATGACTCACACCCCCCTCCCCCTCCCTCTGCCCTGCCCCAAATTGGCTGCCAGGCTAGGGAGCAGGATCCTAGCTGAAAGAAAAATATGGTGGGTAAAGGGTAGCACTACAGTCGGACCTCGTTCAACAGACCTTCCGAAAAACGGACAACCACGATACAGCGGACAAACACAAAACTACCGATGGATTTCCTATTGAAATTGTATATTAGGAGCTTCTGAGATGCGGACCTTCCGAGTTCCGGACAACGGACAGAACAGAATTCCCACTATTGCTACACCATTCAAAAAGTGCTTCACTTAATGGACATCCATTGACACATATCACAGTTCAGACAATTTAATGAATCAACAAGTTCTATCTCGGGTCCACAGAGGCGGTAGATGAAGTGTACTTCTAACCCGCAGCCCAGTCACGCGTAGCCAGACTTTTACCAATCGCTAAAACGGGAAAGGGCTAGACCTAGAGCAAGTTGTGCTTGCACAACGTACTCGGTGTGCATAGTATAAGTGTGATATTTTAGCGACCCCTTGCTCTAACTTCCTGAATGAAATTCAGTTATTCGTGTACTTTTAACCTCCGTCAAATAGCTCCATAAATGACTGAGATAGGGAATCCAGCTTTTTTAATCAACAGGAGAAGATGATAATGATGGTGACAACCCTTTTTTTCCTCCTTCACCAAAGTTGAAGAGCTTCAAAGAAGCAATTGGAAAATGTAAGCTCATATTTGGAGCATCATGACCACATAAAAGAAGCCAGAGAGTAAGGACCAACTATAAACAGTATTGTGAATTAAAAAATTTTCATTGTTAAAACAGACTAATTGATGTAATTTTTTTTTGTTAAAAAAAGCCAGTATACTATGTTCTATTATTTATTTATTTATTTTTCACTCAATTCGTATAATCTAATACACTTTGTACAATCAAATATTAGATAAACAGTCAAAAAGTGATGATTTCCGAGAAGGGACAGCTTCTCAACAATGGACAAAACTGGTATTCCCATTTTGTTCTTTATTCGGAAGTTTGACTATATTATAATAAAATGATAATTATACCACACAACTACAAAACCACAAGCCATGTTCAAATATATCCATCCATAGCTAGACCAGACAAAGCACAAGGATTCTTTCTGATGCAAATGCAAAGTTCCTTTCTCTTTCTCTCGTTTGTCAAACTTTCCCTTTTATGATACATGACAGACAGACAGACAGACAGCCAGGCTAGGCCATCATCTAAAGCTTCCCTTCTCTCCCCAACTAATAACAAATTCACACACAGAACTCCATCAAGAAGCCCGGCACCCAACATTTACTCAAGTGCACACTTTTGGTCGCCAGGTAACTGGTGCTCATTTTGTACAGACTTTTAGAAGCTTGAATTAGCAATGAGTTCTGACACTGCATACTTCAGAAGACTTGCGCACACACGAATGACACACCACACACAACTTGACAATCTCACACTGTCACTGCAAAAAAAAAGACACACGCACGATTTCAGAAATTACCATGCAACGTTACAAGCGAGATTCACTGCACGCACGACAACAGACTTTGAGATGTTTTGCTAACTGCATGCCAGCATAATTACTCCCAATTGTTAAACTTTCATCATATAACAGAGAAACTAACTACTACTACTGCTCAAGAAATGCTCTAGAATATGCTATTAGTAACACGATCCAATGATCACTAATTGATTTCCCTCCATTTCTCTGATCACTTCCCTTGAAACATTCCTCAACCAATTCGCAGTATCACAGCGATCTCCATGGAAACATAACAGTCCCAATTAATCAGTACAGACACACGACGAGGAGTAGCCAGGTGTTTGTGGGTTTCAGGATATGCCATTCTTCTCTCTAGTTCGTTCAGACTCCAGTGGAATGGAGTCCATTGTAGAATCAAACAACCAATCAAAAGTTCTTATGTACAAAATTTAAAATTATATCAAACAAAACAATTCTAAAATTCTTTAAAAATTACTGTGTTGCCAGGCAATTCGCTGTAATCTTTACTGTTAACTTCTCTCGCCTTAAATATATTTAACATACACTTAAAGAGCGAGGCTGAAACGTCTATATTTAATACATTTTAGAGTAGTGAAGTTAAAAATAAAGATTCCACTAATATTAAAATTAATATAAAAATTCACTAAGGAGTACTGGTATATTGTGTAATAACCACATGCAATGATCAATGAAAGCATAGGTAAGATAAAAGTGACATGTCTGGCACCTGGGGTCCAATGTGCATTAATTACCACCAATATTATGATGCCTAGATTAATAAGGCAACTTCCAGTGCTACTACAGTGGCAAAGTTTCTCAGTAAAATGTCACTAGGTAGTGCCGACTGTAAATAAAGTCTGACACTTCCGTTTGTTTGAGCTCTTCAAAGTCCCGCTCGCTTACTTCACTGTAAATGGAACTAGTTATTGCTTCTAAAGTCTCCAACTTAATATCAATAACAAGCTATTTATACCAGGACACTAAACAGAGGAAGAGAATAATATTATTATTGATATTTTATTATCAATGTATCAAATAAAAAAAGAAAAAAAAATGGGAGGAAAAAAAAAGAAAAAAGAAAAAAAAAAAGAAGAATTCTCAAGGAACTATTTAACGTACAATCGATAATTATTCTCTGTAGGAACCTCATGTGGGTCAATTGAATGAATGGAATGCTCAACCATATCCCAATAATTTACATACAAGTGATACATAGTATATGTAAAGTAAACTTAAATAAACCAGTTCTTGGTGTGCACTAAATGATGATACCATATCCTGTGCAGAGGTAACTTTTCAAGAAACTGAACTTACAAATGCTAAGTTCAAGTATAAAATGACAACTCTACTTCAATTGTTTTTGGAGCTGAAGACCTCTTGTACGTACATACACAATGAGCCTTCTCAACTTAACTGTAAGCCTCTTGCTGGTGCACCTTCTTGTTCCAGACTCACATAGACCATTACTCATTCATATTAATCTCTAATATTTTACTTGCTTACAACAATTAGTAACCCCTTATAGATACAAAATATAGAAAGTGAAGATTATGGACTCTGTGAATTTGGCTTATTACCTGAGCCTAAATTACTAGAGTTCAAAGTGCCATGTCTCACAATGAAACACCTAACAGTCAGTTATTTCTTTGTAGTGACATAACTAGGGTAAGAGCTTTACACTCCTGTACTATATACTCGTATTTAGTAGGTCCTTGCCACGACACAGGCAGTGTCCACATATAACAGCCATGTTTCAGGGATAAGGTAACCTTTTGCCATACCCCTGAAAAGACTAGATGCTAGAACAGTAGCAGAAGGTTTGATGGAGGTGCTATCACATACTGATGTACCAGAGGAGCTGTTGCATGATCAAGGACTAGTTCTTGTGGGTAAAGCGACCAGTGCTTTATGTAGTTTGCTGAAAATAAGCAGCTAAGGACTACTGCATACCATCCCCAGACAAATGGGGGTATTAGAGAGATAGCATGGTTGCCTTAAGAATTATATGTTGAAGAAGCGTGAGGAAGGGCCTAGGGCCTGGGACAGGCTCCTTAAATAATATTTTCTTGCACACAGAGCTACCCCAAATGCTGCTACACTTTTCTCACCTTGTGAACTAATTCAAGGTAGACAACTATTTGGAGGCCCTTTATGTACAAGCTTTGAAAGATGTAAATTAATCAGACTCACAACTAATCTGTAACTTCATTTCATTCTAGAAGTGTTGTCTGCAATATGAATATCCATGGCGCAAATTGACCAAAAAATTGGCTATATCAAGAAACATTCAAACAATCCTTTGTAGCTGTACTCTGTCCATGCATGTCCTTTTACAAGTGCCTACAATTATATTCCCCAAAACATCCTCCAAACTAAAACCCCAAAAAAACAAAACCAAAACCCCCCCCAAAAAACAAACAAAAAACCCCCCCCAACAAAACAAAACATAAAAACAAAACAAAAACCAAACAATAGTAAGTTCGAGTCTTAATTGAAGTCTTAATGACTTGAATATCCCATTTATCTGTTAAATTCTTACAATTTGACACAGCTTTGATGCTAAATTCCCTGCATTAGTTATCTCTTCTCACTAAACTTTCCTGCACTTAGTTTTTTCCCCCAATTCCTATTCACTTGGGAGGATGTAATTACACACTAAGGATAGCTAATGCTCCCAAAAATGTATAGCCAAAATAACGTAAGCAAAGAGGAGCTTCTGTCGCCGTATCAGATCAGTCCGGTAAGGTGACTCCTTCTATTGGCAGCATCAGCCAGACTGGAGCCTGATCAAACTACTGGCATTGTATGGAAACAACAAGGTTTCAGGAAATGCTAACTAGACATTACAATCTGGAACAGGAATCAGTTCTGAGTTAATGGACAGGGAAGGGAAGGGAGGGAGGAAGGGATTTGTCACCAATGGGGAAAAATAAGTAATACAAAGGATGTAAAACAGGTAAATTGACACGTAAGGGAGTGAGAGAGCTGAGAGAGGCGGGGAATTTGTCTACAAATGGGTTTTAAATTGTAATATAATGCATAACAAAGCTACACGACAAAACAGCTGACACACACACACACACACAAACACACACACACCACAGGATTTCTAGGGGGTGGGAATTTTGTAGAGTCACAAAAACAGTTCAGCCACATGAAAATGGTGACGTCACGACTATGAAATAGACAGTCACGATTTTAAAGAATTGTTTGCCATTTTAAAAGAAACTAGCAGTAGAGTAATTAAGCTATAGTTTTTCATACTTGTATTGATCATTATTCTTTCATAAAAAATTTCAGTCAGGGTGAAAAAAAAATTGGGGGGGGGGGGGATTTCAGGGCTCCCATAGTCTGTATGAAGCCTAGTACACACTAAACTTATCCCAATTAATTCAAGAAAACTACAAAACAAAATCACACACACAAAAACAAACAAACAAACAAACAAACAACAACAACAGGTTTTCAATAAACAGACTGACCGCTTTCTCTTGGTCGTAATGCATGCGGCAAGAAGTGTCTTCTGAGACTTGGGAGTGGCAGAACTATTGCCAGAGGAAGCTGCACCTGTTGAGGGCGTGGCATGTGCGGGTACAAGACTGTCAGGCACCAGGTCAGGTGAGGTCAGAGATGAAGAAGGAGGAGTGGAGAGTTCTGCTTCATCTTGAATCTTCGCTACAGCCTCCTGGTAACCGAAACAAAATGAACAAGCAAAACTAGTATGTTCTTTTAATATAATACCACAATAACAACCTATTTCTAGCACTGTCCTCTAATGAGAGCTAATTGCTACCTCATTGGATCGACAAACGCAAATATAAAAATTAACCAGCCTAATAAATGCAAAATGTATTCCTAAAATGTCATATTTGGCAAGAAATGCCACCCAGGCTTCATTTCTGGGGGGGGGGGGGGGGGGGGGGGGGGGGTAATGCTGGTATGAGCTGCTTTGTCCACTGTTAAACTTCAGAGGTATACGGGGATTTTTTCAAACTTTTGAACACACTCCTCGTCCTTCTTTGGAACAGCATCAGTTGAAAGATCTTCCAGCTACATATGAAGCTCATTAAGACCCGTATACACAGCAGTATCACTGACTAAAACCTTCGTCAGCTCACAAGAATTCCTGAACTTTCGGCTGTAAACTTTGATGAAGTTATAGAGATTTTCAAACAAAAAAGTAGAAGAATTTTGCTTTGGTTTACATTTTTTAACAATAAAAAAGAATTTTGCTCTGAGTTACCATTTATAATTATAATTAAAAATTCAGATTTCTTGGGGGGAGGGGGGGGGGAGGGGGGGAATTCCAGGGCCACCCTCCTCTGTATGAAGCCCTGC